>Ga0315914_1002068_pt1 | contig 30631 bp, 16 predicted proteins | sample MpolenodulesMG_FD_203920 | JGI IMG/M metagenome (GOLD analysis project Ga0315914, IMG submission 203920) | Medicago polymorpha root nodule microbial communities from Los Angeles, California, United States - elongated nodules | ecosystem: Host-associated > Plants > Roots > Nodule | place: USA...
ACAGAGAAGAGAAAGAAGAAGGAAAAAAAACGGGGGGTTATGTGTTTATGGGTTTTACAATTTTGGTCTTTTTTTATTTTTTTTAATTCAATTAATACACAAGTGTCATTTTTCTTTTCTTAAAAATCAGTAATTACACATGTGGCATGCCACATAGGCGATCACTAGGTCAAAATTGACCAAAAGGATTAAATTTGAAAAGGGACTAAATCTTAGGGGCCAAAATTGTCATTTTTGTACTTAGGGGGGTCAAAATTGCAAGTTTTTGAAAGTTAGGGGGGTGCACTTTGGCCTAAAATTAATGATACATTGATCGTGTTTTTATGTTTTTTAACTAATAAAAAATGCATTCACCAAGACCAGATATGTTTCTAAGATGCATCACATTGTTAATTGATTCAAACAAAGTTTTGAATCAATTCACAACATTAAATGTTGTAACGATTAGTTTTTTTTCATATAATTTATATTCATATTTAATTCAGTTCAAAAATTATAACTTTGTTTGGAAGAGATTTTTTTTTTTTGGTACAAGTTTGGAAGAGATTTTTATAATATTCTAAACATTTCTATAAAATTTCTTTAAAAAAAATAAGGTTACGCAAGAGCCGACTTAATAGTATGGACCAAAAATAGTGATGGAATTTTCTTTTAAAACTAAAAGTCGAAGAATTTTTTTAGAGAAACTAAAAAAAAATTTGGTATTTCTTTCTTAGAGGAACCAAAAATAATGATGGTATATCTATTGATATCAAAAACATATCAAACCCTATTTTCTTTTCAATCTATAATATTAAATTATTTCTTTTTTTCAAAAAAAATTATATTATTTCTTTTGTTTCTCTCTAATTCGGGTTCTTATCGCCACACGTGTTTTTATGCCCATATCTATATCAAACTTCAACCATAAGCTTTTCTTAGCAAAACAATGAGAAAAATATGATTGAACATAGAAAAGGTGTTATAACCAAAACGCATAAAAGTTACATGCTACAGCTGCAAGCAAATATTATGGCATAGTAATTTGAAAGTATGTAACTTTTATGCGTTTTCAATATAGGAAATTGACTGATAAAGAAGAAGAAAGCCATCAATTTACAACTCAGAGCCGGCTCAAAGAGCAAGCAATCCAAGCTAGGGATACATGCCTTAATATTTTAGGGCAAAAAAAATGTCTAAAATATTCTTTTTTTAATCAAAAGGAAGATTAAAATAAATAAAAAGATAGAGATACAATGATTGGGGGGACATTAGACCTGACCCAGGTACAACCCAAATAAGGTTACAACAATATAAACCAGACCTAGTGGATCCACCTAACCTATCTTAACAAAAGTTCAGTAATCACGGGCGCAATCAAACAAGTCCGCGTACGGGAGCGAAACCAAGTTATAAAAAATGCGAAAAATGAACATTGCGAAGAACAATTAGGGTTTAAAGTTCGGCGAATGGATCGACCGCCAACACGGTATCAAATCTAAGTGCCAATAGCTCCCTGAACAATACTACAAGCATAAAAGCTCTTTCGAGCATGAAGTACCCGAGTGTCTTTGCAGATAAGACTACTTGAAACTTGCAAATCTCAACAGATCTGGAAACTTCAGAGAGTCAGAATAGTCAAGCCACCAAACACAACAAGTTTCATATACACGTGTAAGGACCCAGATGGAGGGATGAGTCCAAACATTAATTAGTGACCAGACTCTTTCGGGTTTATAATACCATATGCTTTCAGGTTTTTGAAACCAAACCACGCCAAAAGTCTTCAATCCCACCCAATCATTGATCACGAACAACACAAACATAAACAAAACGTACCAGTGACGGGGACGAACAACCGGTAACACAACAACAACACCACCAGCACCCCAAACAACAATTTAGTTAAAAAAAAAAATACAATATGAGTAACTAATTGTTAATGTATCTCTTTCTTAGTTGGTTAGAAAGAAGACCTCATATCTTACTTATCATGGGTTCAACTCTTAAACTCAACAAAGTTGATTTCTATATTTTAAAAGGCCTCATTGTAAATTTTGCTTTAAATCTATAAACGCATTGGACCGGTCCTTCACAAACTAGAAAACCTAAATTCAAAAGTGACAAATAATATGACACAAATAATATGGCAAAACGGTGTTGAGGACCATATCCATCTCGTATAACCGATTTGATCTTTGGTTTTTTTTTTTATTATTAAACCTTTGATTTTAAGGGAATGACTCTTGTAATCAAAAATTCGTTTGGGAGGTAAACAAAGTTTGATAAAAAAAATCACCCAAAAATTAAACTCGTTATGTGGTTATACGAGATGGTTCTGAATACGTTGTTTTGGTTCGAGGTTTGTATTGTGTGTTGCACCGCGTGTCCTGGCGTCGTTCTTGCATGGTGGACCTTGACTTGACCCATTAATTAGGCAATTATTGCTATGCTCCTAACGAGCCTTGATGTTGGATGACCTGTATGATAATTGGGTCGAACCTTTTGAGCTCGAACCATAGCATATTTTAACTACTTTTCAAAGCATGAGGAATGTTAAAAAAGGAAGAAGAAAATAAGAAGAGTGTTATGAACACTTTTTTTTAACATTCTCTTTAACATTCACTCTGTTATTGGACGAAACACATGCCAACCTTACTCTGAAAATTGATCTAACATAAAATTGTGAGACCTACATAGACTTCCTCCAATACAATAGCGAGTGTTAGAAAGAGTATTAGAGAGAGTTTTAGAAAGATAATGTCTCTAACATTTCTAAAAAAAATCTAAAACAAAGCATTTCTAAATAAATAATATTTCAGTTATTAACTAGTCCAAACTTTATCATCTCTATCACTAAATAGCAGTCTTCTTTTGCGGTCTTGTTTAAAAACAAAAGAAAAAAAGATACGTATCGGATTTTTTTATGCATTTTATTTAAATAATAGGACCATGTGTGAGCTTATGGTACGGGTCACAAATGCATGGCTCTTGTCTTTTATAAATTTTTTTTTCTCTTGTTCAAAACATTAGTCTTTTTTATTCTAGATTAGACACTAGATATAGTGTTTTTATTCTTCAACGTTAACCCACTCAACGTTCCATTAATATTAGTATTATTATTATTCTAACGGTTACATCTTACATCTTACTGTTGTTGCTGATCTGAATTAGATCACACACTCTCTCTGACTGGACTCTGTTCACAAGTCATGCTTGGAGTTTTTATTTAAAGATGAATATAAGGTGTTATTTTTTAAATTTGATTAAATATGTACTCAACATCTAATTATTTAATAATATGTAACCAAAAAAAACTATTTAATAATATTGTGATACTTTTGAAATTTTCTTGAATATGTATTCTTTCTTTTTTTTGACAAAATGTATTCAACATCTAGTTTGCGTACAAAAGTGCGAATTATTGTTGTGGAGTGCCCTTATAAAAATATCAATTTAAAAATTATAATTTTAGAGAAAATCAAAAAGATTTTTTTTTATATTAATTAAAGTAGCACCATTCTACAACGAATTTGCTATTTGAATTATACAAGTTGAATTTATAACAGCTCATGAATACTTTAAGAATAATATACTCATGAGAAAATAAAAAGATAAAAGGATTGTATTACTAATTTATCATCTAAGTTAATAATTTCATTAGTTACTTTGAACAACTTTTTATTTTAAAATATTGGTAAAATTATATACAAGAAGTAAAGCTTGAAAGAAGTACCATATTTTGATAGTTACTTTCCAATGGAAATTTCTATAAATATTAGTTTTTAGGAAATTTCTATAAAAAATTATTAGAAAGCTTCTTTAGATGTTTGTTATCTAAATTACTTTTTGTTTTTGAAGAAATCTAAATTACTTAGTTAATACATACTTTATCAAAATATAATTAATTTTGTTGTTGTTAATATGCATATTGTTGGTCCTTAAAGTGATGCGAGAGCAATGGTTGTTTCATCTTATAGTTCATCAAATTTCGGATGTGCAATTTAACAATCCAAAATGTTGCTCATAATATACGTCCCTTGAGCAGCTTTTAGAGTGTTACGTGAAAGAGTTTATCTTTATCATAGGTATATGTTTTCTCTAAAGTAGTATCAAAACCTTAAAAAAATAAATTAAAAAAGTTAGAGTGTACAAATGTTTATAATTTCGTTTTAAGGGGCATAATATTCTCCAGTGTTGCGTTTTTCTTTTTTAACTTTGTTTACCTCCCAAACGAATTTTGGATTACAAGAGTTATCCCCTTAAAATCAAAGGTTTAATAATAAAAAAGAAACTAAAGATCGAGTTCAATTTGATGAATGAGTTTCAATTAAAAACGATCACATTCATTAAAAACATCCAAATTCAAATTTTACTTGAAACAATGAAAATGTGTTTGGTTGAGCGGTGGTCAAACACCACAATGAGTTTAGAGTTTTCTCTATTGCGAGTTTTAGAAACTTCAATGTGAAGTTTCTACTCTATCGTAAATGTTTACCACAATAACAATTCAAGAATTTTCCAAACACTCGCTGAATCATTGTATCCTTTCATTTAAAAACCAAAGAGTTAACAAAGTTATTAAAAGTTGATAAAAAGAAAAAGTATATATGTCAATAATTTTTATTACTGGATGGCATAAACTATTTTCTCCTAACAAAAAAAAAGTATATGCCAATAATTAGTAATTAATAATAATCATTGATGAGAATATCTTCTCAAACCAAAACCGGCTATAGCAGGTAAAATCCACTCATTGTGGATATGGGTTGACTCTCATTAGCGGCAAAAGTGACTAAAAAGATTACCGGCTATTCCGGTCATATTTGGCTGTACTTGTAACCCTCTTTGTTTTGTTCCTAACCTTTGTCTCTTTGATTCTCTGCTTGCTGTGTCTTCGGTTCTTCTGCTTCGCTTGTTGAAGATCCTCTCTTCAACCTTTCATCCATTTTAAGGTGACCCTTTTTCTCTTTTTTCCTCTGCTTCAATATCTCTTTTGGAACTTTTTTATTTTTTCTTTGTTTTTTGTGTTTAAGGTTTATGCTTTTTTTAGGACATGAACAGTAAATAATGATGTTTGATGAGTTATGAGGAATAAATAACTAAAAAACTTGATTTTTTGTTTTTTTTGTTTTTTTTAAGGTTTATGTTTTTTTTGAAGACATGTAAGTTGTTAAGTTGTCAAGAGAAAATATGCTGAATTGTTGGTCAAATATCTGAATTGAGGATTATGTGATATTTGTTCATGTTGTTGATGATTATTAACACCCCCTTTTATGATTAATGATTATTACCTTGATATTATGTGATATGGAAAAATTGAAGGGAAATTCATTTGAAAGTTTGTGACTGGATTTGTATGAATTATGCTTGTTACTTAGGATTTAAATCACAGTCATGGTTTGGTCAAATCAAGAATTGTGTTCGAATGCGATTGATGTGACCTCAATGACGGTTGTATTATGGTCTCAGAGACTAAAAAACTTTTGTGTTGCGATTCAAATTGTGAAAACTGACTTTTTTTTTTGTTGGAAACCCTGGCTGTGACTACAAAAGACCTAAACTTGTGAAATTGATTTTGGTGGTTGACGATTTCTTTTGTAGATCGTCTTGGTACTAGAACGAAGACGATGACAAAGGGCAAGGGAACAGCAAAGACTTCAAGGGATGTTTTGAAACCAGTTGATGATCGGTTAGTTTCTATATCATCGCACTTTATGTTAACTGATATCGTAATATGGAGTGTTTAGTTTTTCATTTGACTTTGTATGATATTGGTTTGCTGGTGATTTACTTGCCATGTATAAAAGTGCTATCAATATCTGATTATAATAGATACTTTATAGTGGAAGTCAGAGGCTGATATTTTTTGGGACAGTTTGCCGTGGCCACCGCAAAAATTTATTCTTTTTAATAGATAGATATATACATTTAAGAAGTAATAAATGTGTCTATATTTTTTGCTTCGCATATTAACTGTGATTGTTAAGCCGCGTAGCTACAAGCAAAAGGCTTTTTAAAACACGATGTTGTGAGCTGGAGTCCTCCGTGGCACCTTTTTTTCGTATTTCTAATTTCTATTGTATTTTTATTCAAAATATGTTCTGGTCAGAATCTGAAGACTGGTGTATTGATGTGTAATAAATCGCTTATTGAGTAATAAATGTGTATATATTTTTTGTTTCGCATATTAACTACGATTGTTAAGCCGTGTAGTGCCAAGCGAAGGTTTTTTAAAACACGAGGTTGTGAGTTCGAGTCCTCCGAGGCACCTTTTTTTTTTCCTTCGTATTTCTAACTTCTATTGTATTTTTATTCTAAAAATGTTCTGGTCAAGATCTGAACCCCTCGCCTAGAAGGTAATATTCGAGCAAAATTAACCACTGCACCAATTAATGATTTGTAACAGTTGTTTGAAATAGTTTTCTATTCATTCTATGGCTTTTTCCCACCGCTAAAAAGTTATTCAAGCTCCGCCACCGGTGGAAGTAGTGTTACAGGAATGGTGTACTAATTGAACATATATATCTGTTGTTTACAGAAAAGTAGGAAAGAGAAAGGCTGCTGCTAAACCTGAGAAGGTGCCAAAGACTAAGAAGGAGAAGAAGGCCAAGAAAGACCCCAACAAACCAAAAAGACCTCCCAGCGCTTTCTTCGTCTTCCTGTTAGTATCTCTGTCTGCCACTTTCTGTTGTTATAGCTCCTTTTTAAAGTTTTCTAACTTATCTTCCATTCTTTTATAGCGAGGATTTCAGAAAGACTTTCAAGGCAGAGAACCCTAATGTGAAGGCCGTATCAGCTGTGAGTTTACATGTTGAATTGCTCCATTGTGTATCGTGATGTATCCTATTTTAATCCGTCTCTGAAAAATTTGGTGTACTTTGATTGTAGGTTGGAAAGGCTGGAGGAGAGAAATGGAAATCTTTGACTAAGGCTGTAAGCAATGCAATCTTTGATACATAGTGGCAGAATTTGAGTCTTTTTTAATATTCTACACCCTTCATTATGTCTGTTGATGCTTTCAAATATAAAATTTACAGTATTTTTGTAAGTAGAAGCAGTTTATCAACTGGAAGAATTTAGTACTTCTACTGAATTCGACTGTATTAACGTATTTGAAGTATTGACCTTGTTATATTGAAGAGGGGATTTATTCTGTTGAACAAGGGATTTATTCTGTCTTATTCTAACTCTCTTATTTCGAATAAAAAGGAAAAAGCTCCATATGAAGCCAAGGCTGCAAAAAGGAAAGTTGAGTATGAAAAGCTTATGAATGCTTATAATAACAAGGTAAGCATATCCTGTATTTCTAGTTCTGTTGTTTATATGCTTTGATTGTCGTGTTTATGTGCTTAACTTTCTTTAATGTTGATAGCCAAGTTCAGCGGACGATGACGAGGAGGAATCAGACAAGGACAAATCTGAAGTTAATAATGAAGATGAAGCAAGTGGAGAGGTAGTCTAAATTCTTTCATCTTCTTTTACTTTCATGAATTTTTAGCATCATAAGAAAAACACTTTGAATATTATGACGATTGCTGACAAAGGTGCTATATGGCTGTCCATCAAACTCTAAAATGGTACCGCTCACCTTACAAGCCAAATTTGTAAGAACAAATTAGGCTCAGTTCAAAACATAAGACGGTTCATTCTTCATATTCTACAGCCTCCATAATAGTTTATCTTCCCAAAAATTTAGACGACATGTTCCAAACTTTAGATGTGCATAAAATTTGTTTGCACATGTTTCTTTAAAATAAGAAAAACTATGAAAACAAACCTTCTTTTGGCATAAAATGTGTTTTATACCATCTCTCCTTGTTGTACAGGATGACCACCAAGATGACGAGGAAGAGGATGACGAGGACGAAGATGACGATGACGATGAATGAGATTTGTGTGCATAACTTGAAATATGACGTGTCATTGGTGGAGGGAGGTTTTTATGTATTTTCTAGTAGAGCAAATCATGGATATCTGTGTTGATTGAATATTTATCTCTTATTGCTGGTATGATATTTTGCCAGCCACTTGAACTTCCCTCAGTTGTTGGTTATTGTACACTTAAATTCTCCTTTGTGCATTGTGCCTCAAATGTGTTGGCTAAAGTATTATAAATTTCATTTTGATCGATGCTTTGGTATAATTGTATGTAGTGAAGTTGCCTACACATTATGTATGCACCAAACTTAGTTTGAGTAGTTTGTTGCATTTTTATCTCACTCTTTTTGTTGCTCGTTAAGGATTTAGCTCCTCCAAAATGAGTAGTTAATAAAGAAAGAAAATCAATTGTTGAAGACCTATTTTGGTCCTTCACAATTTTTGGACGTATCAATTTAGTCCTTGATGTCCCTAACATTTTCATATTGGGACTGTTTTGAGTTTTATTTTTGTGAGGGACCAAAATAAATCTTCATTCTTTTTATAACATTTTTATCCAAAAAAGTTGGATAAAAATGTTAAATAAATTTTGCTTTTTAATGTTAAATAAAGTTCAAGAAACTGAAGTCTGTCATAAATTATTTATCACCACCATACAATTCTTGGTTTCAATCCACAAAATGATTTTGCATCATCACCTCCATCAGATATGCAATACCAACATTTAAATGTTTAAATGTGTCTTATTGCAAAAAAGTTTTAGTGTGTCAATTATCTCTTCTAATTACATATTCCAACATTAAATTAAAAAAATCCTCGCCTATAAAAAGTAAAATACCACCACTACAAAATAAAAATTCATTTCAACAACGTAACGTGCGGCCGTGCGGGTCAAAGTCTAGTTAAATGGATTTTTAGTTTAGACTGAAATGTTACTGCTTCTAAGAACAAGAAAAACTTTTGGACTATGAACGCTCTAATTGAATTCCAATGAAATGAGTAATAAATTAAAAGGAATGCAATGACAATGCAACATGTATTTACAAATATAATCAAGTTTGAATGAGCTTCCACTAAGAGGCAACCACAAGTTGTGATGATACCATGTGAATATAGGGTCTAGCAACAAGAGGTAACTTTTCTATGTACATAAATAGTCTTTTCGAATTCTCCTTGTTGATTGAAGCAAGATCATCTATCTCACTGCTGCTCAAGTACATCCATAGGTCACCTGAGTTTACTCGTTTTAGACTGTCCCGACAGAAAGGGCAGGATTCGGATCTTGCATGCCTAAACCAACAGAAGGACAAAAAGAGAATTAGTAAAGTTGAAGAAACCGTCAACAAATCATATTTGCAACCGCATTTGTATAGGCAATATAACAGTTTTTGCAACGGCATCGCGACTACAATTGCGGCTGCACCACCACATTTTAGTACAATAACAAAGTTTGAAGCGTAACCGCAGCCTCAATTAGAATCATGTAAACAACTATTTTTTTTTTAAAACTAACTAAAAAGGTTGTTGAGGTTGGCCAGCATAACCACAGCTTCAATTTAGAATAATGCATACAACTGTTTTCTTTCAAACTAATTAAAAAGATTGTTCCTGCCGGCCTCAGGGGAGGCCACCAAGAGATCTTGGATAGGCTACGATACTATCTCAGAATTTGGGTTGGACCCAACTCAACCCTACAAAACGAACGCGTAAGGTGAGAGATGTCTCCCATCATCGGATTATATCTCATACAATATAGGATTCTTAAGAGCTACAAAATGCTACATCTCATTAAGAATCAACCTCTGACAATGTAACAAAATGAGCAACATTTTACAGCATGAGAAGGTCTCCAAAATGCAGATTCATGTTTAGCTCGAACACAAAGACCACAATAATACTTTAACTCATGATCGCAACAAGTATGACTTTATGACTCGCATTCGACCCTGTATTTTCCACTTCCATTTCATTGTTTAGCCTTATTATCATCAGAACTAATCTTCACCAAAAAAAGAGTAGTCACAAGAAACTCACCAATCTCGGTAGCATTTGATACACATTGAATGATTGCAATTGGGCAATACAACTATGCTGGTAATCTCCATGCAAATATCACACTCTTCTTCTTCTTTCTCTACGTCAATTTCAGAGCTCTTTCCTTTGTCTACCAATTCAATAGGCTTGTACTTAGTAGCACACAGATGTTTTTGTTTCCTATCCTCGACATCAGTGATTCCTCTGTGAAGTTGCAATAAAGAGGGAAACACCACACCTGTTAATAAAATAGACTTGTAAATGTAACCAAATTTGCATTGCGAAGTTAAACTTAAAAAAACTTAGATAAGAAAGCTATATTCAACAGCTTATACAAGAAACTATTGTTTAAAAAACCATAGTTTACCAAATTGATTTAATATATCTATTTATTTTTCATAAGTACCTGTTGAGAAATTTACCAAATTGACTCTTGGTAACACTTAACACTTACCATAAAACTCCTTCAAACTTGCTTTTCTTTCATGAATAGACATGGTTGTCTTTCCATCCTTATGTGCCTGCCAAGAACCAAACATGTACATCATTCACTAGCACGACAACATAATAATGTTGGTCGTGGTTTTGCACTATCATGTATAACAATTGATTATCTTATTAAAAACATTTCATAAAAGGAAAAGGAGATAGAAATATTAACATACTAAGACCATGTTTGGATAAACAACTTAATTAAGCGGCACTTCTCATACAAGGCTTATGTGTAAACCGTTTGTACTTTGTACATAAAAGCTAAAATAAAGTCGAACTGTTATCATATAAGCTATAAGCTATTTCGTAAGCTATCTTGATGAACTTGTGAAAATAAGTTGAAAACAACTTATGGATATGTTATAAGTTGTTTCCATAACCTCTTCCAAAGAGTCTCATAAATGCTTATACTAGTAGATAATCTCAAAAAAGTCATTCCAACATTCCAAACATGTCCAAAGTAAAGAGGTAGGGAAATCACCTTGTATATGAAAATTTTAAGCAATCCTAAGGCTCCGGCAAGGTGACAGTCGGTCCACTGAACCAAAAAAAGGAAGAAGTGTGCAGCTGGGCTGTAGGACAATCTCATTTGAAGGTAGGCACCATCCTGATCACTTGGATAATCCGAAGCTCTGGTTCAAAACATATTTGCCACAAAGATTAGTTAAGACAATGAATTTTTTTTAAATTACTTTTGGTAGAGAAATTTTAATTTCAATATTGTAACATTGAAGAAAACTAGTACTCTGGTATGTTTTTCAACAACCCCATTAAAAAAAAGTAAATTTCATTTATTAAATATAAGCGAAATGGGAAAAGTCTTTCAGTTTGGCTATTGCATTCTGGATTCATTGCAGTCAGAGAATCATTTACATATTTAACTTCGATAAATTGGGCGTAAAATACAAAGTGTGAATTGAGTAAATGCAAGAAATACAAATCATTCTGTTTCCTACAAAAGCACCGACCATTATACAAAAGAAACATAAAAAGGTGTTCTTCAGTTAACTCAGGGGTCCTCTTTACAACGAAAAGAATCGAAATTGCCATAAACTGTGGCATCCCTGCTACAACATTATGGAAAAACACCAAAGTATTGGAATGCCTGATCTCCTTTTTCCCCATCAAAACATGTCAAAAAGAGCTTCAATAGATTAGAGGGAAAAAAAGGCTATAGAAAATCCAGGCAAAGGGTTCCCTTTTTTTCCCATCCATTGATTTGATCCATATTTAACAAGAAACATATACACCCCAGCTGCTTTGTTTCAACCAGAGGATTATATTGATTAACTTATATCACCCCGTTTCTACAATTAAGTCCCCTCCTCAACTCATCAAAGAGACTATATTTTTCATTGTCTTAACCCTCCCGTTCTCGGGGAAAAGAGGTCTTGATAATCTGGAGTTTATCTAAGAGGTAAGTAAAGTTTCATCAAGGAGTCCACTTACGGTATTTCTAATCGTTTCGACCTTCACTAGCTAGAAAGTAACCACTTGATTCCTCAAGTATAGAATTCATTTGTCTCTTGGATCATCTTTAGCAATGAGGCAATTAATTAAAAAATGACACCAACAAATAAAATAAACAAGACACAAACAGAATTATATTATATAGTTCTATAATACAAGGTTCCACCAATCATAAAATATCATTTTACTCAAAAAGCAAGTTATTCCCAAAATGAGCAGTATCCAAAATCATATAAATCACTATTCATAAACAAAAAAAAAAAAGTGATGAGAAGAATGATTAATTACAGTGTATTGGCAAAATGAATATCAGCTTCAAGAGCTTTGAGAGAATCCTTGAAAGACTTTCGCATGATCTCTATTTCTTTCTTCCTTCTTTTGAGAACAAAACCCATTCATAAAACTCAAAAACTGTAGCACATTAAAATTAAAAACCCATAAATAAATTTAGTAACCAAATTAATTAAACCAACAAGAACAAAAACAAGTTACACAAGTACAAGTAGTACCTCGTTTTACATGTGAAGGAAGATCATGATACACAACAGAATCCTAGTACCAAACCAAAGTACTAGAAAATAGAACAGTCTCTTAGATGGAGAGAGAGAGAGAGAGAGAGATTAACTAACAAAAGAATGTGTTGTGTTGTGTTGTGTACTCACTTGAACTACACGTAACACATTTATTTTGTACCTTTATAGTTACACGTATCACACGTCATGGTCATGGCTGCTATGTTATGAGTTTCTTATTTAATTACTACAATACCACTACCTCATTTTTCCTACAAAATAGAAATAGAAAATTCATGCAAGATTTATTTCCCTATTTTCCCCATTTTCAATGTTGATTTGTTTCTACTTACGACTAATTCTCACTCTTTTTCAGTTCTTGTGATCAATATTATTATTTTTAATTAGAGAAAGGAAAAAAATATTAATTATGTAAATACCCCATTTTTTGTATTTTTGTTTTTACGTTTAAATCTTAGCAAAATTTATCTATATTAAAATTGTTTTCTATAATGCACTCACTTTAGTCCTTTTGTGAAAAAATGTAGTCTTTATTTTGACGACTAAAATGCGGTATATTTTTTTGTTTTGTTTTTGCACATTGTTTTTTGATGATAAATATTTACACATAATTTTTTATATAATCAATTTAAGGTAAGGGGGTGGTACTTAGCTCAAAGTAAGTCCTTACAACTCAAGGGATTTAAGGTTACCTATCTATTTAAACCTTATATCTAACAAATTATTTTATCTAATGATTTAGTTGTGATGACATTTTATGTATTAATCATTAGGCCAATAGCAAAAAGAAAATCAAGAAAAGATAAATTGTCTATGGTTGTGTATGCTCTCAAAGAAATTTAATTGTCTATGGTTGTGTATGCTCTCAAAGAAATTTAGTGCTGGCTAATTTAAAAATGAGTGCTTAGAATATTTTTGTTTTCAATACTTTCTCTTTTGTTGAGTAAAATTTAAGTAGATTCTACCATTTTACGTTGGACTCATTTAAAATATAAGAGTAATATTGATTTCATCTAATAATGTGGTATACAATCCCTAACAATCTGTGCTTTTGGTTTGTTGTTGGTTTCATTCATTATGGTTGTGCCATGACTCTTTAGTCTCGTTTTAAGCACCCCTTGTGCCGGTTACATGAAATTTTCAATTTTATTTTTATTTTATTTTTTCTTCTTAAAAAAATCTAATAAGATAGCTAGAGTTTCTTAAAAAAAAAAGATAGCTAGAGTTAGAGTGAATCTTGCAAAAAATAGTGTTTTTAGGGTTTATCTAATTTTTTTTCTCAGGGATTAACATTTATCTAATTGAAAACGGATTTAAAAGCAAGACATAGTAAAAGCAATAACAAATTCTAAGGGTGTATTTGGATGGAGGGTTTAGGAGGGGAAGAGAGAGAAGAATTTACTTTTCATATTTAGATTACGGACACTATGAAATGTTTTTTAGAAAGTTAACATATTAACATGATAAACGACCATATAATACTTCAATTACACTTAATTTATTTTAGAAAAACATGTTATATAGTCTGTAATTTTTTTTTTTAAAAAAAAAAAAACAAGTTCATCCGTCCCTTCCCCTCCTAAACCTTCAATCGAAACACACTCTTAATATAAAATAGTACGGATAACAAAAAAAAAACTAATTATTTACTAATAATTGTAAAAAGACCTAATTATTCACTAATATAGTATTATGTCGGTATGTCCTATCATCTTCAATACAATTGTAGTTAATCAATTTTCATGTTAAGACGGAATCCAAACAAATTTAATCCCAATAATGTAACTATTCTTTTTTGTCCAGACGATTACACCAAAAGAAAGGATATTTTAGCCTATATTTGCAAGTTACGTGGTGAATCAGTTATTCAAGAAGCTACCATTTCTTATTCATTTGGATTTTAAAATGATGGTTGATTGGACATTAAACATTTCACATTTTGATTGATCCTTGCGGTAAACCAAACAGCTACCACCATTTCCTATATTTTTTAAGAAGCAAAAGAAATGTATGGAGGAGAAAATATTAAAACTATTTTATGTTAGAATTAACCTAATTAATAATTAATCAATACATAATATGTTCAATACACATATTATAACTACAATCAATCGTACGAAAGACAAATAAACACATGAGTATATATGCATGTAATTTTAGGTTCTATGACATATTCATCTTTGATGACAGAAAATTTGGATCTGTGATAAAAAGTCTCTCGTTAGTAATTTTAAAACACAATTGATATTGTAAATATTGGTTGGTGTTTTATCCCTTTCACGTCTTGTGTGGGGTGATTCATCTTTATTAATTTCAATCTCATTTTGATTTATTAAAAAAAAAAGTAATTTTAAAATACAAATATAAAAATGAGTAACGAACACTCATTGACTTATGGTTCTTCTTTAAGGATGGATCACAATGTCATTGAGACTTTTAAGATAGAGAGGTAAGGCAATACCCATTGTAATTGTATATGGTATATTGGGGATGATGACCTCTATAAAGTGTGATGACCAAATAAGATTCTCATTATTTTGAAGTGGTCATCATATTCGAGTTTATATTGATTAATTAATTATCCAAATTGTAATATAATTATTCTAATTAGCTAATTTGATCGCTAGTCAAATAAGGATATGAAAACTAATTGATGAAAGCTAATGTAATTAATAACAAAATATTAGTACATTATGATATGAGAATATAATTAAATAATGCAAATATACCATCATTTTAATCAATGTTTTAACAATTGGATTAAATTCTTTATAAAGAAAAGGATCAAACTACACTGCTAAAAAAGACGATTAAATTAGATATTTCAACCAAATGAATTGAGAAATGACTGGTTCATAGGTTGGCTCAATTTGTTTTGATCATTGTCCGATCGAACTAAATTGAACCAATTACACTATAATCAATTTTTTTAATATTATTTTATTTATTTATTATGGTTTAAGTCACTTAAAGGAAGCGGCAAACACCACCAAAAAACTTACACACTTATGAGGTTTCAGTTTCGAATCCGATTAGTGTTACAAACAACTCTAAATTTGAAGAGATAGGAAAAAGAAAGCAAACACAGCATAGAACACAATACAAAAAGCATCCCAACACCTACCATTTCTTATAGATGCATTTTTTAGGGTCAGTACATACTTTTTTGAGGGAAGGATCAGTACATACTTGCCAAAGAAGAACTGATCAAATAACCATTTTTAAGTCACTTCCTTAATATGGTCCACCAATTATACACAATCATACTCCTTATTAGAGAAAATACACTAATAGTAATTTGTTACATCTCAAATAGTCTCTAAAAGTGATTATCAAATCAAAATCATACCCTTTTTTACTCCTACGTAAACCTCAATAGCAAAAAAAAATAGGGTAAAGAAAAGAACCCTAACTAGTGAAAATATAACTTCCTTTTGATATATACCATTTGTTGTAGCAAGGACAGTTGGCAATTTCTTTAGGATAATACATGGCCTTACATTAACCACTGTTCTAGGCAGTTACTTCACATACTAGTCTAAAGTTACCATATATTAATTGAAGAAGTAGTGATTCAACCAATTTTAATTTGTTGATAATGACATGCCAACCCCCTTATTCATTAACAATGAGGAATACCTATTAGTATAAGTTAAATGTTGCTTGCATTAGACTACTATAGAGATACCTAGATACGTTCTATTAATAACTTCACACTTCATTACACACGTGTACATGACAATATGAATAGACCCTACACACGTGTACATGTGATAATATGTTTCCCATTCTCTTTCAATAGATTTCATTGGTGTTTTTGAATTTAGATATAGTATCAAAATTGGTTTTGCTTTTCATTGATTGTGATTTTAGGAAAAGAAAACTATAGATATTTGGCTACATTGAATTAAATTTGATTTTATCTTTAAACCTTAGCTTGCCAAGAAGTAAATAAATGTAACTCTTCGTTAGATTTATCAAATATGTTTTAGTGTAAAATATCCAAACATAAATAACTTTGTGTAAAATTCATATTTAATTAAAATTAAATCAATTTTCTAAGACTATATTCATTCAAAATCATCACATTTGTCAAATGCTAATTCAAGCACACTTTTATTAATTTGCTTTTACACTCTTTGCTTCTCCTCAATCCTTGTTGCTTAATTCCAAAGATTATATATATAAAAAATCAATGTAAGTAATAAAAAATAAGCAAGCTTGGAATGGAATAGTAGTGGCAAGAAATATCCCTTCATATAAATGGTTTGTATAACTATGAAAGGTCAATTGAACTATATGATAAAAAAAAAAACTACGATGTTCATTTAATAATTTGTCCAAAGTCAATGGCATTAATTTTATCATTGCTAAAATATTATCATTACATGACACTACACTACAATTGAGATTTGAAAGTGGATGCATACATCTTTCTATTCTGATAGAGAAACAAATTAAAATGTGAGAGCTAACTAGCAAGGAATCTTTCCAAACAAGGCACTGATCTGTTATTACAATAACTCCAAACACTAACAAATATAGAAACATATTATTTACCTACATGTATAGAAAGCACTACAAGCACCTACTTAATTATCTTTGAAGAGGAAATCAATTTGATAACATAAGTTGTAAATACTGTCTCAATTTTTTGAATAACTTCAGGTGAAAATAAATATTTAACTTTGAATGCTTGTTAATCTGCTAATACATTGAATAATTTGGCTGATCACAGTTTCGCGTTCGACTCTCGAAAACCCCGGTATCATAAAAAAAAATGAAGCATTTTCAATCTCCACCATTTTAGAATTTAAAAGGTATTGATATCATCAATTGAAATTTCTTTGGGAACCTTCAATTTTAATTGTTGAGTATCCCATTCAGCTTCTTTCAACTTCTGAATGAAATCATCAAACCTATTTTCCAATTCCATTAGGCTACTGGCAAGTTGATCACAAACATTACCCTTGCTCTCCCAATTCTCACTAAGCCAGAATGTCTGCCATATGCTTCGCAATACCGAGACACTTGTAGCTCCAACCTTCATAAAGTCAACTAGTACTAATCATATAACTGTTCATATCATAATTGTTGATCATATAAGTGCTTATGTAAAAGCTATTTCTATAACAAAAGATAAAATAAATTCAAATTGTTTCCATATAGACTGCAAACTGTTTGTCTATCCTAAAGAGCTTATCAAAATAAGTTGTTATCATAAGTTATTTCCATAAGTTCTCCCAAACAGTCTCACAAGTACTCATGTTGTAGATAAGCTCAAATAATCATTTAGCTATAGAAGCTTTATAACATATCAATGACCAATTATCCTAAAATCTTCAACCGTAACAATCATGGAAGGTTTTTATATCTAATAATAAAATCCAGGTCAAATAGAGAATGTGTTTTCCAATTAATTCTCATAAGCGAAATAAGGCATACCTTGAAAGAAACATAAAACTTCAAATCATCTAGTTGCTGATTTACCACAAGAATATATTTCTCATTTGCATATAACTTTAGAAGAGCCTCTACCTGCAAACCATTCTGACACTTATTATGAAATTCCCAAATGTAGAACAAATAATTATGAATTTCTTGGTTTCCTTCATAAAACTGTGATAATAGCAGCAACAATGATCGTATACCATAAAATGAGATCTCTCCATGCCATCCATCTTGTCTAAGGGTGAACCGAAAATTATTATTGGCTTCATGAACTGTGACCAAACTAATATATTCTCTTCCTTGTTGCAATCCATGCATCCTGAAATAATTCCAATCGGAAAATTGAAAAAACTACCTTGAAGAGTAATAACTCAAAAGAAAACCACTGAATTTATCTGAATGTAACCTGGAACAGTCGAATGTAAAACATGTGATTTTACCAGTATGCGAGCACGCTTAAGATTTATCTGCAAAAAGTAGTTACAACGAGGTAAATAACAAAACAAATCGTTCGTTAGAACAAAGATCGGTGGATTTCATTCATCATTGTTAAGATTGGTGGATTTGATTCCGTATTTGTACTAGATTCCACATTAGCCCACACAGTACATTCTTACCGTGTTAAACTGAAGAACTGAAAGTGATTCGTAGCGTAGCCAAAGATGAAGAAGTCGTACACTCAACCAAGTTGATGAAAGTACAGTATATGATTTTACAAGGCCAGGTGTATCCTGCGGTCAAAAGCTAAAAGAATGTAACATGGCAACCAACGGTATTGTGGTGCTGCCACGATAAGAAATAAAGGTATCCTGAAAAATTATGTGGTTTACCAGTATCAATATGCCCAAACCAAGACCAACCAATTGAGCTACAACTTCCCAAACTTCTTCCTGAGATATTATGATGAAACAATTGTTGTAAATTTGTCATGAATACCGGTTTATATAATATAGAATGTAATACTGTAAAAAAGAATGTAGAATATAATAAGAGTTATTATTCAAAGCTTCTTACCATTGGCATAATCTTAATCTAATTGTGTCATCAATAGCTTCCTACTTACATGTGACCCATTGGGTCAGAGAATCAATCAAACCCAAGAGCCTTGAATCAGTGTTTGGCTCAAATTAAGCAATACGAGATAAGGTGAACATGAATTTTGAGATTAAAATTAGCCTCCAACATTGCATTAATACAAGAAATACCACAAATAGAGTTTCTCCTGATAAAAATGTATTCATAGATAGGAGAGAGTTATATTTGATGCTTGAAAGCATGAGATCATGAAACTCCCAAGGCTTTATAGATATCATTATAAGTGAACATGAGAGTATATATTACCTTTGCTGCTATCTCTCCCAGATTTGCTGAAATTGCAAAGTGGCTTTGAATCACTCTAGAAGAAGGATCTTTTAGTCCTCTAGCTATAGCCTGTTTTAATGTCAAATCCAAAACATTACACAACTGCATGCGCTTGTTTTCAATATACCATAATCATTATTGTGAATTGATAGAGAGAAAAGGAAAATTGCATCTGAATTTGTATTATAAGCTTTAGTTGACTATATAGAAGTTTTAATAGTAATCTGCTTGGATAAACAACTTAATTAAGCACTTGTAGCATATGCGCTTATCGTATAAGTGCTTATGTATAAACTATTTCTATAACAAAAGATAAAATAAAGGCGAACTGTTTTTATATAAGCTATGTTGGAGAACTCAAGAGGGGTAACCTTGGCACAACTGGTAAAGTTGTTGTCATGTGATCGAAAGGTCACGGGTTTAAGTCCTGGAAACAGCCTCTTGTGTAAAAAACAGGGTAAGGCTGCGTACAATACACCAAATGGTGGGACCCCTTCCCGGACCCTACATATGCGGGAGCTTCAGCGCACCGGGTTGCCCTTTTATGTTGGAGAACTCAAGACAATTAGCTAAAAACAGCTGATGGGGACATGCCATAAGTGGTTTCCATAAGCTCTACCTAAAAGTACTTATGCTAGTAGATAAGCTCAAATTAGTCAATCCAAACAAACCCCAAGGTTTGCTAAGAAGGCTTTACAATCATAACATAATATAACAATCCTAACAATAAGCTACATCTTTTATACTAACCAACTAACCAAGAACCTTCTAGAACCTATCCTGGCAAAGACTATGTCCAGTTTCACGTGTTTAAATAGAGTCAATTACCTTAGTAAGATTACCAAGAGATGCCAAAGGAAGAAAATATCCAGGATATAACTGGGTTGTCAGATCAAAAATGCTGCATGAGATACCATTGTGGTAAGGGTTTCTTTAGAGCTATATTTCATTTGCACATTTCCATACAAAAACAAGAAGGCATGTTCAGACCTTCCAGCACTGCCAATGAAGTCTGCATACATTCTCCATTGTTTTGGATCATCGTCGAAAAGATTTCCAAATCGCCCACCTGGAAAAACTAATAACAGTGAGTTACAAAGTAAAACTTTAGCACACGATCATCTGCTTCCGTAAATTTTCTTCATGAATTCCCAGACCAATGAATAAGCGCCCGACAGCTCCAATGCCGTCCTTTGAGACCCATCTAAAGATGAAAGCATAAAACATTCAACCAACCACATAAAAGTCAAAATAACAAATAGTGGCTGCATAGAAGCATTTAACATATTGCTATGTGCATGAAAATGCTATATTAGTAAACATATGAGTAAGTTTTAAAGTTGATGATTCACCTGATGGCAGCAGCAGAAGCAGCTGCTGTGGTTCCAGAGAAAGAACCAACACCAACAGCCTGCAAGTGAAGGGTTATTTTGACACAGGACAGAAACATAATCATCATTCCATACATTTGTGAAAGAAAAAATATTTTTAAACATAAGATGACATAGTGAAGGAGCGCATTGAATTGCACAGCACTTTGTTGCACAATGTAGCATTGCACTTCTGATTGAAGGGCCTGTCAAGTGTCCGGTTGTTGTCGGATACTGACATGTGTGGTTACATTCAATTATTCCGTTTTCTCAAATTATTATCAATGTTGACGTGCCAGTGTCCTATCCGGTGTCCGTGTATGTGCTTCATAGGTTGCATGATCACATAGAAACACAAGTAAAACCTTCCATGAAAAAGTTTATAGGAACATATACAATGACTAGAGGAGATGGTTTCCTAATGTAAATGAATATACTTTTGGAAAATTCAATCAAGATATTTTTATATAACATTTGGCCGTAAGCCTCATTTGACATGCACAATGAGACTTTGTGCACTAATTATCAAACTTGCTGCTAAGAGCACCAAGTGCGCACTAACCAACCATAAAAACTAATCAAATACTCACAATGCAAACATTCTTGGGAAAAAAATCAAGAAGCTTGAGCAAGAATGACATGCCTTTAGGAGACTTGAAGTGACTATGGTGTGACATATCCATCCAGTCACATTGGTAGGGAACTGTAGTAACATGTATTGCAAATAATCATCTGAGACCGATCCTGCATCATATAGAGAATGATAAGTAAACAGGTTACCCTCCAACTTCATCTAATCGATGAAGTTACAGCTCTGGACATTTCTCCGTGAATGTGAAACATCGACTGCAGTTTTTAATATTTGTTTCTTTTAGTATTCAGTTTTTGAACTCTTGTGCAAGTGTCCCTTAGTTCAGTCTTAATTGTATCATTAGAAACTTATCTCAGGTTGGATAATATTTCTGTGGCATCATTTTTCAAAGTATTTCATACCAAAAAAGAACGAACTGTGAAGCTATTAAAGGGAGCATGTTGCAATGACAATGTCTATCTTATTTTCTAAAGCTTTGAAGTTTAACAAGAAGAAAACTGCAAAAAAGCTGTGTAACATATTCTAGATAATTAATAAAAGGATGTATGTTAGTTACCGGGAAAGCCTGCTGGTAGAATAAAATCTTTAACTGTATCTGGAAGCCAGGATAGTCTTATATCAGGAGAATGCAAAACCCCAAACCTGTTTTGCGAAGACCTATCCTCCTCAATAAGAATGGTTTGCAACTGTGAATCATCACCTATTATGTATCTGCTCATAAGGGAGAGAAAAGGTCATAGTTGAAGTTTGTTTTAGAGAAGGCAGCCACTCTGAAATTTTATGTAATAATAAAACAAATGGAAATAATAAAAAGTTTAATGGGTTACAAGCATATTCCAAGAAATGGTAAAGGTTTTTAATTGTGATTGCAGTCACCGCCGCATTTAGTCGCGATGTTTGATATTGCAGAAAATTCTAGACAAATGCGGCAGATGTGGCTGCAATTACATTGGTGGGAAACACAAAAAACTTGAGGTTTCAGTCACAATTTCAGTTATGACAGAAAATGCAATTTAACCAAGTGATTGGACTCAAGTGGTTAATGAGCTCCACCAATGGACGAGTCGTTCAAGAGAACCCGAGTTCGATTCCTAGGTGGAACAATTCTTGGCCAGGTTATACTTACCTCATGGCCGAACTCTGGATTACCAAGGCCCCCTTCCCCTAAGAACCGGGGGTTAACACAAGAAAAATGCAATTTAAAACCTTAGCAACAAGTAAACATGGTCATGACTAATCCTATTCATAGCTGATGCATATGCAACATATACACTAGACACGACACTGACACTGACACTGGTAACAATTTGAGCAAAGGAAAGTGATTGAAATGTAACCGCATGTGTTTGTGTTATGTCAGTGTCGAACACACCTTCATTTAGTTTTTAATAAGGTAATAATCAATGTGTTCAGTAATTAGTATTCCATAATCTCCAAACTCCACAACATCCACTAGCATTGTGGCTAACACAGAAGGCTTTAAGAATGTGCACTTAGAGAAGTAAAAAAACATAAACTAAACTAAAAAAAGTGAAGTACACAACATATGATGTAGTTAAGTAAAAACCTCTTAGCAGTACCATTGCTATATCTCTCCACCAATATCACCCTTGATAACCCTTCACCTCTAAACAAAATAAGATAAACTTAATTAATACATAAAAACAATTAATTCAAATCAACCCTTAAAACATGCAAAGAGTTTAGTAACAAACCCTTCATTAACATCATCATTATCATCATCTTTGAAACTGGAATGTTCAGGGGAACATAGAATTTGAAAACCATGAGGCTTAACTTTCTTCAACTTCTTCAAATTCAGTGAAGAAGAATTGAATGCAGTTGAAGATAATGAAAATTGCAAAGTTTGAGACATTGAAAAAAATTTAGCATGCTTTGATGAGTTTCATTGCTTCTTCTTCTTCTTCTAGTTCCAATATCCAAAGCTTGAAATGCAGAAAGAGCCACGAGTCGGGTCGGATCTTCTACTTGACCCGGGGAATTATTATCGGATTTGACCTGACCCATGTTAGTTTTTGGAACAGTTTTTAGATCGAATTAAAAGAAACGGAGTACTTTCTAGTTTCTACACCCCCGTCCTTCACTATATAGCCCCCACAGTTTTTTTTTCTCTCTTTCTCAGCGAGAATTATAGAGAGTCATAGAGGAGAAGTGTTGGATGGTCGAAATGCACTGATTAATTATTTAAATTTAGTTGTTTCCATTTTTATATTTAAGATGAACTTTTTGGCTCAATTGCTTATTTATTTCTCAGCTCTCACTCAAGAAATGCAATTTATAGTTCAACATCTATAGAAAGGAGAATTTTTGGGTAGATAAATTACTTTTTATTGGTCTTTCTATGGCCCCTCTCCCACTGTTAATATTTGGAATGAAGTTCCTATATATTAGACCTGAATACAATAAAAATATGTTTAGATTACTTAACTTTAGGTTTGTCACTTTTTGAAGAGGTTTTAGTCCAATCTCCTTTTTCATTCATGTATATTTTCTTTAGTTTGTGTATTGATTATTCGGCGTTAAGTATTGGACACAACAGTATAAGACAGAACAGCACAAGATAAGGCAGAACAGTATAAGACAAATTTTAATAGCATTGCATAATTTTTTTGTTTTATATGATTTTCGAGGGACGAAATACTATTTTGGTATTTTAGACAACTTGTACGTGGGACAAAAAGTTGTTATGTGGTTTGATGAGGGACAAAAATATCAGTTTTTGTCTTGTCCTTGCCTCCAGTTTGTCATGTACCCTGAAACAGTTTTATAAATCAAACACTGCACAACTGAAGTTGTTCTGTCCTGTCCTTCATTGTTTAGCAAATCGAACACACCCTTAATAGCGCTCTTGCATCACTTTTGCATAAAAAAAAAAAAACTTTATTCCATATTTTCATCATTTAAGCTGTAATACTTGCAAACAAGTGTTTTTTTTATTTTTTTGTTTGAAAAAAAAGGTGTTTTTTTATTTTTAATACTACATCCGCCCCTAATCATAGGACCTTTTTGCCAAAATCACGGGAATTAAGAAAGTTGATAATAGTATTAAATTTGTTTATAATTACTATTATTTTTACGATTTTATCCTTAAAAGAGAGAGTTAGTTTATGTTTTCAACATAATATTCATTGTTGGTTGAAGAAAAAGATGCAAAATAAATAAAGGTATGGTGGTAAAGAAATAATTAATGTAATTGAAAATAGCAAAGGGGTCTTATAAAAAGGGACAAAAAATATTTTCAAAAGGGTCTTATAATTAGAGACGGAGGTAGTATCATATTTTTCATTAATTTTGTCCTAACCTAAACACGACATAAATACAAACGCACTTCGACACCCAATTCATGTTTTGACGCGTAGCCCGTCCCACAGTTAACACAGACTTATTGATAGTTTATTGACATCAGGGTCGTTTATGAGAATTTTATGGCCCAGGACAAATCTACAATTTGGGTCGTAAATAATGAGTATATAAAAAAAAATTAAATTTTCAAATTTAAATTTTCAAGGTAAGAAAAATTTAAATTTAATTTGTGACATTGACGATCTCATATGTTTTTCAATAATTTTAACTTAAAAAAACTTCTTTTGATTTTGATGGAAAGGTAGGCTAGAGATTTGAACTCCCTTTTTAACATCACAATAAATTATAAATGGGACAACAAAGAACTAAACTCATTACTAACAACCACACCTCCCATTATCCTTCAAAAAAAAAAGAAATGATATTTGTACAACCATTTTTGTACAACTTTCTCTCTCATACTCACATTATCTTTTTAGTCTCCCTCTTTCTTTTTCTCTCTCTATTATTATTGACCAATAAGAAGAGAGAATAACAAGGTTGTCCCAAAGGTTGTACCAAAAAAGTTGTTCAAATAACACTACTAAAAAAAAAACCACACCTCCCATTAGAATTTATGTTTTTTTAAAGGCCAAATAAACCTCTAATTTTGTTGGGACTCAAATTACATACTTATCTTTTGAGGCCTAAAACAGTAGCCATGCCTCAGTTATGTCCCTGATCATCATAAAAATATTATCTAAATAAAGTGAATGTTCAAAACAATGAACCATAAAAATCTAGCTCCCTCAAAAAAAAAAAGTCTATTTAGCTCTGTAAAAAAAAGTCTATTAGCAGTTTCAAGATTTTATTATGTAGGAAAATGCTATGCTGCTTTTTTATGGACAATATATCAACAAAAGCGGACAACACTCACCAGTCACCACTGCTTCTCCCATGTATTGTGTTAAAATAAATTGAAATATTTGACCTAGGTGTATGAAAAAATATTTGTTGGAAGAAGTCAATCATTCACATAGATCACAATTATCTTAACTAAATTTGTCTCTACGATACTTGGTTTAAAAAAAATGAAAAATGTATTTGACTTTTATTATGAGAAGAACACGTATAAGTTCTTGTGTTTTGTTCTGGCTACTCTAGGTAATATATAGCACCAATATTGATGTTATGTGTAAACAGAAAGATTTTTATCATACTATCTTTTACATGAAAAACATACACCTTGTAATAATATCGCCCAGAAATTGCAATCAATGACCCAGATAATAATAGTAATTGATAAAGAACATCACATGATTGCACACCATATAAGCCATAAAATTTTTTAGGTGAAATTCACATCTTTACAAAGAAACTTTATTAGGTGGGGTCTGCATTCTTTTTCTTTCAACTTCTATTACCTTCTATAGCAATAGTACCATCAAACTGAACATGGTACTTCTTTCTATTTTCTGATTTTTTTGATTTTGTACAATCACTTGTTTTCTATGTCAAGTCTATTTTAAGAGTCTTTTTTTTTTAATATTTCTAAAGGAGTTTAAAACGAATTTAATCTTTGGAATTCAATTTTTGTCAAAAAGAACTTTTAGCATTCAATACTTTCAAATGAGAGACTCGAATTCACAAAGAATTGAGTAAAATTAACACCTAGTGCAAAAAAAGTTTTTCCCAAGTTCATCAAATGAATTGAAATAACAATCGATATAGAAGATGATATGTAAGTTTTTTTTTCTGCCAATAAAGGTTCATATATAAGTAAATAGAGTGTGACACATATATATCTATAATTTTTATAGATAAAAAAATGACATAAATAAATAAAGGAGTCGAGGTTCGAACCTATATCACAACATTCAACTTAGTAATTTTGATTTTTTTATGGTTGAACTATAACTAAATAATTATTAAATAGTTAAACATTTTTAATTTTCAATTTACCATTAATCATACCAAAAATTTCGTCGTGCTAAAATATATACACAAGAAAATTTGTCAATTTCCCGCTGAATTATTTTCTATGACAAAAAGGAAACTGTCATTTTACATTTTAAATTTGGCCGCCATTAATTATTGTAACAAAGAGCTGACACCGACTTGCCAGACTATAGAACAGGCCAGAATAAATAATTTAGACCAAACATATAAGACTAATAATCACACCATTAATTATTATACAACTACGTACATTTTATATATCCTGTCAAAAAAATAAAATTTTATATTTATACGCCAACTGTTGTTTTTTGACTGATTTGTATACGAATATGAAGACAACTTTTACATAGTCACAAACCAAATAAAAAAATATTTGAACACATAAATAAAAAATTAAAAAAAAAAGTAATTTAGTTATATTATTTAACATCATGTAATTCTTTTCATTTTAAATTTTATATCTATATATGTGAGTATGTTTAAACATATTTTATTTAAGTTTTTGACCAAATAAATACTTATACGAGTTGTTCTCAAACAGTTGTTTAAGAGAGTAAAATTAAAGGGAGGTGAATATTTTTAAAAACTATAGGGTATTTGAGTTTTAAAAAAACCTCAGAAAAGATTAGTGTAATTTTCTCTAAAATAAATTATGTTTTTACTTTTTCCAAAAAACACAGCTTATAAACAAAAGACTGCCTTAGAAAACACCAACAAAATTTCTTAAAACATCGAGTATAAAATCTTTTGTCTAAATGAAAGGTGCCGCAGTACACACGTAACACCATATATAGCTATTTTTTGTCAAAAATAAAAAGCTACTTTACAATGGACTGATTCTTGTGTCATATAAATACAGCTCCATTTTCATTTAATTTCTAGTTTTATCCTTTGCCATAACCCACAAGTTAGTTGACAAAGTATCATATTTCTTCTTTTAACTAGTAACATATCCGTGCTGACGCACGAATACAGTAAACGCATGTTGTTTGAGAAAAGTCATAGATTGATATATAGTTATAATTTATAATAAATATAAATGAAACTAATAAAATCTATATAAAGTTAATAGAAAAGACATTGAATAATGGAACTATTAAAATTAACAGAACTATAAAAAACTTGGCCAGTAATGGTTATACATTGTTGATTGCGATAAAATAAAAAGATATTACATCATACTAGTACATAAACTTAAGTGTTAATAGATCTTTATCCCCTGTTATATATGTTATTTTCGGTTTTACATCCTGTAAAAAAACATTATTTACCCCTGTAAAATATATATTTTTATTTACCCCCTAATAGGCCAAACAAAAACGAAAATTTCTTGAAAAAAAAAAATTGGTTAGCCATATTGCATCGTAATGAATGGGCCAAAAATGTCCTCATGAGCATAGCTTAGTTGATAAGGACAATGCATAAAATATGCAAGGTCTGGGGTTCAAACCTTGGCCACAAAAAAAAAATGAATGGGCCAAAATTCAAGAATTATAAATTAATGGCCAAATATCACATTTTGTCCTTTTAGTTTGACAGAATTTTCAAGTTAGTCCTTTAAGTTTCAAAAGTTTTAAATAGATGCTTTTAGTTGATAAACTATTCACAAACGATCATTTATAGTGCTAGAAAGACAACTATTTACAACAATAAATGTCTTTCTAACACTATTAAAAGACATTTATAAGTAGTGGTCCGTGAACCTATATGTTTTATCATGTTTATTTTTATAATTTCACGTGGTGTCTAATGTATATATTTATTGTGGGCCGATTAAGTTTTAATAAATTAATACATATTCTTAAAAAAAGTTGAAGGACAATAATAGGAGCAATTCTTACATGGTCACAAGTCCAAATCAAATTTATTTGGTCACACATAAATGTAATAAATCTTATTTATAAAAGGTCTTAAGTCTTTTGGACAATTTTTTGGAGCCAAAAAGGTTGTTGCACATTTCATTCCTAATTTTTTTTGTTGTTTCTTAATATTTCTAGGAAATGATCGCGTATCTTATCTTATTTATAAAAGTTTTTAAGTCTCTTAGACAACTTTTTGGAGCAAAAAAAGTTGTTGCAAATTTCATTCCTTATTATTTGCTGTTCTTTATATTTTTAGAAAAGGATCGCGTATCTTACTTATTTATAAAAGGTCTTAAGTCTTTTGGACAACTTTTTGGAGCCAAAAAAGTTGTTGCACCTTTTCTTCCTAATTTTTTTTGTGTTTATTTATATTTTTAGAAAATGATTGAATATCTTATTAATAAAAGTTCTTAAGTTGTCTTAAACTACTTTTGGAGCCAAAATTTGAGGTTAATTTTGTCATTTTAATATTGACATCTCATTATTATTATTAGTTAATATATATTTAAGTTATTATTATTAATTAATATATCTTATTAATAAAAGTTCTTAAGTTGTCTTAAACTACTCATTATTATTATTAGTTAATATATATTTAAGTAATTGAACAAACTTTTGCTAAATTTGTGCTATAAACAACTAAATACGTTTTTTTTTCTTCCATAATCTTAGTTTTTTTTTTTCTCGTTTTTTTTAATTCATAATCTTATTTTGTTTTTCTTTCATATTATTATTTAATATATATTTAAGCAATTGAACAAACTTTTGTTAAATTTGTGCCATAAACTATTAAATACGTTTATTTTTTCTTCCATAATCTTAATTTGTTTTTTTTCGTTTTTTTCTTTCATATCTTATTTTGTTTTTTGTTTGATGAACATCATAGTTTGTTTTCTATTTTCTCCATTTATTTGGCAATATAAACACCGATCCCCATATATTTTTTTATTTTTGTTAACTAACTTCTCCTAAACAAACTTTTGCTAAAAAAATTTCTCTCATTAAATTTATGCCACCAAAGAGAAAAAAAAAAACCAACACTCACTAATGTTTGTTTTTTGTAACTAACTCTGTCTACATCTGTGCCACTTTATGCCAAACTAGTCCTCTCTCAACTCTATATATAAGTAACATCAAATAGCATTTATAAGTCATAAGTCATATTTCATCATTCATCCTTCGATTTTGTCACAAAAAAAATCCTTCATCCTTTGATTAAATCATCTTGCTTCAAATTAAAGTACGTCATATTTTAATATCTCTCTATTAACGTTTCTAACTTTGTCTAACTTTGCATGATTTATTTCTTCTCAACTCTATGTAGGTTGAATAAAAGTTTCTCATATTATTGCTATTGATGACATTGTTGCTGGAAAAATCGATTGGAAAATACATGTTCGTATAGTTAATCCTTGAAAAATTCTTGAATTCAACAAACCAAAACAGGCATCCAGTGTTGAATTGCTTTTGCTAGATGAAAAGATATGGTCATGTATGACATTCATATGGTTTCATTGTACCTATAAATTTTGTTGTTAAATATCTCTGATTTATAATACAACATGTCTATGTTATGTGATGAAAAGGATTCCTATACATTAATTTTATATGGTTCTATTATACCTATCTATTTTTTACTAAATATCTTTGATTTATTCATGTATTTCACAAGTCGTGTCTTCTGTTTTTCATCACTGTTAAATTAACCTGTTAAATTAAAAGAACCATATGTGAATGTGTTAGTTAAACAATTAGCCTATTAAATTTAAACAATTAGCCTATCAAATTTAGAGGTGGGGATTTATTTGTTTTAGCAGGTGTTGTGCAGTTTTTGGGTTTGAGGGGTCTTTTTTGTTATTTTGAGTTCACTAAACTTTCTTTGTGGGTGGCTCTATTTTAATATAATATGTCGTTAAAAAAAACAAAATTAAAACCACTATAAATTGATAATAAATGAAGTTCTTTACTGTGTTTCATGACTGAAATATGGACGTATTGATAAAAAAAATATTATCTGGTCATTGTTTTTTGTTTCAAGTTTATATTTCACATTATCTTTTTATCTTTTCATTCACATAAAATCACATAATGTTTTATTTATTTTAGTTGTTAAAAATACAAACTTCTATTAAAAGCATGGATTTCAAGCAACATGGAGATTCTACTGAAGAGGGTACGTCATATACTATAGAGAAGTTATTGGTCTCATTTAATAAAGGAGACAATTTTAAACCAACAAATCTCAAATACAAGCTAATAACGGTGTTTTAATGGGTTAGTACTTTATACAAAACTTCACAAAATAAATATTAAACAGATTCCTTTATTTTTATATTTTTATAA
>Ga0315914_1002069_pt1 | contig 30626 bp, 16 predicted proteins | sample MpolenodulesMG_FD_203920 | JGI IMG/M metagenome (GOLD analysis project Ga0315914, IMG submission 203920) | Medicago polymorpha root nodule microbial communities from Los Angeles, California, United States - elongated nodules | ecosystem: Host-associated > Plants > Roots > Nodule | place: USA...
TTGACCAATCACAATGTCACGATGCTTGTGTTTCTCTTTCTTTCACAAGCATTGTGACATTGTGATTGGTCAATGTCACCAATGTCACCCAAGTGTTATCCGCTCCTACACTAGGGTGTACACTTGCACACCCTCAATTTTTCATAATTATACCCGCCATCCTATTTAACTCATGTTTTGCATACCTTGAGAAATTGATTTTGCACCACTCTCTTGATGCAAGATGCAACGAGCAATTGGTTTTTTGCGCTTTCCGTTTTTTACGCAATAGGAAGGCTAATAGCTGTCAAATCAATATACTTTTTTACAACACTACATGCTTTGACCAACAATTTTAAGTTGGTTTTCCCTTGTTACTGCTTGTTAGTTTTTAGTTTCCTTTCCAACTTTCTTACTTTTTTTTAGGCACTTATTGTACTACTGGAATTTCCCATAAACACATAAAAAATGAGGACCAAACAGATTGAATTTGAATCTATATTATTCTCTCCGTTTTTTATCTTTTGATGTTTTAACTTTTGACACTAGTCTGAAGGAGTAATTGAAGTATATAAATATTTGTATGTTTTGGATTAAAAAGTCCTTATTTTTTATTAAATTCACATGTGATAAGTTAAAGGTCACAACTCATTTAATAGTTTATGGTGGGTTTTTCAACAAGGAAAAAAAGAATTAAATATACTAGAACATCAAATATTTTAAAATATAATTGAAGTCCTAAAACATCAAAAGGAAAAAAAACCAGAGGGAGTATGAATTTAATCTTTGAAGGATTTCCTAATATGTAAGTGGTTGTATTATTTTTTTGTGATGGTCGGGTTCAAACCTCAGACCTTGCATATTTTATGCATCGTCCCTACTAACTGAGTTAAGCTCACGACGACAGTGATTGTATACCATAACTAACAAATATTTACTATATATATTACAAAATAATCACAATTTTTTACTTAATTGACTTGTTTGTTAAAAACAAAACTCCCAAAATAAACGACACCTTCAATTTTCAAGGTCACATAAACTATATTTTGTGAGAAATTTATCTATATTTTTTTAACAAAAAATCATTTATACACACACATATACACTTTATAATTTTCATATTTATTTTTACAAATATAATTGAAGTAAAATACTTGCACCCCCCGACTCATCAGGGTCCCAAATCCGCCATTTGTTGCTACTTTTGCGATTCGGGAGGACAGTTTGTAGCAGCGCAAACGAAGTGGTAGAAAGCACATATGTTGGTTTTAGAGGAAGAGGCGATGTCCCTTTTGGAAGCTATCCGTTTTGCCCATGATTCTAGTACTTTGGTTAAAGCCCTTTCAACACAACGACATGAAGCTTCTGAATTTTATGCAATAGTTTATGCTATTAAGAACCAATTATCTTTAAATTGCAACTTCATTGTGAAGTTTATTAGGCAACAAACAAATATGACAATTCATACTTTAGTTAGGGCTGCCGTTTCTTAGGTTGGTCACTAAGTTAGAGGATTCTCCTACTTGTATATTGAACATTTTCTTATTAATGATGTGTTAACCGTACTTCTGTAAAAATAAAAATCGATATGCATAGTTTTGAATTTACATCTTTCCAATATGTGAGAGAGGATAAAATCCAAAATAGCAAGTTATATATAGTAAATGATAAATAAGAACAAGACACAAGAATATAGATTAATCATACAAGCATACGTGTAGCACCGCTTGTTTTATTTATGGTATTATTAGACAGTAGTACAACTTATCATCACAAAGAGTGATTCGTTCGTATTAATTAACAGTTAACAAAGACATAGTTAACCGTAAGGTGACCCTGCTGGTAACCCTGTCCATTGGTATCAATTTGATTGAAGACATTCACATCCAAGTCCAGTCCACCATTGGCGCACTGGTCCACTATTCTCACTGTTGCCTGAGCTCCAGTTGCAGTATTTGTCACCTGCATCATCACCACTAATATTTATTCAACTATCAAAACTAAACATAAAAAAATCTCCTTGACTAACTAATTGATAATAATTAAGTCCATTTACAAGTCCACAAAAAGCCACACAGAAAAACTTAGTGTTTGAATCTTTGTTGGCTAGTACTCCATTGTTTTTGTATCGCACTAGAGATATTTTAAGCAAAAATATTCTTATTCAAGAGTAAAAGGTAATTCAATCCATTGTATTAAAACATTACATCAAAATCATACACATAGACTGTAGTGTAAAGACAGCCCAATATATGGAGTAGAAGCTAGAGCAATAATAATATTAGAAAACTCAACTGTATAGCTTTAATATTTTTGCTACCACATCTTCACAATAAAGAAACTCTTCCTTGGTAATTTTATTATTTAATTTAACCAAAACTGAGTTGAATATAAAGATCTTGTTTGGACAAAACATCTAGTAAACATATCATAAATTGTTTCATATATACTCCCAAGAACTATAAATTATTTTCATAACTATCATAGAGTTCATAGAAACAAGTTGAAAACGGTTCATGACCCCAATTATAAATGTGTCTAGGTCAACTATTTTTAACGATTTCATATGTACTTATGTCAGCAAATAAACTCAAATGAATTAATGAAATAAACCAGTATATTTTGAATTCTTTTTCTAAAATGAGTAAAGTGGTTATACCCTCAAGCACTTGCCGCAAGAGTCTCTGCCATGAGGACCCTGGGGTCCACAAAAGGCAGTCCAGCCATACTTTTGACGCCACGACAAGGGCTGGTTGGCATCCCAGGTAGCACAGTATACACTGGCAGTGTTGTAGTCCCAGTTAATATTCTGAGGGTTGTAAAGGTGGTATGTTGCCCTTACGTTGTTTGCACTCTGACCATTCACTAACATCGTTCCCACAAGGAAACACAAAACCAACAAGCTCAAAGTTTTTTGTGTGCTCTCCATTTTCTCTTTTTTGTGTGTTTCATTTTAGAAGCATGGTGTACAAATTTATAGACTTGGAGAGAGACAGATAAACGAAGTCACACGACACTCTTCAATGTACGTAATCTCAAGTCTAACAATTAATGAATTTCAACCGTTTGATCATGCTTTCTTTTCTTGACTTAGTCATATGCTTGTTTTTTTTTCTTTTGATTTGATTTTTCTTTGGCTTGTATTTGATTTTTCTTTGTCTAGTTTTTCCATATTTTTCAAGAACATTTTATATAATTGTTGTTTGATTTGTCTTCTCGATCAATCTATATAAATCGAGATAAATATTTGGAGGATCCATGCATACATTTGTGAATAAAAACTAGAAGAAAATATGTTCGAATAACAACTTTATTTTTGAGAATTTCAACGGTTCAATTTGACATGTATGGATGCATTTAATCTTTAACTTAATAGCTACAGTTTTTTTGAAATATTTTCTATCATTTAAATATTATAATAACTAAATTTTATTTATCAAAAGTGTCAATCAACAAAATGATATTTAATTATTTTTATGAATATAAAATACTTTTTACGATAAAATGTAAAAATATGGTATGATACTCAAACAATAAAATGATGCTTTTAATTCATATACACAAAAAGTGTAAAACACTATGTTGTGGAAGCTTTATACCAAGTTACCAACAAAGCTTTATACCATTAAAATTATTCTCTTAATAAAGAATATAAAATATTGTGAAACCCTTTAAAAAAATTTGTGAAATGATAACGCTAATTTGTCTAGCCTTTTTATGTTTCTTTTATAAAAATATAATATTTCAAAAAAAAAAAAAAACCACGGGTAGATATTTTTCTACATTACCCTTGATGAATTGACGATAATTTACCCCTATCAACAAAAAAAAATCTCATTTTCTTCATTTTTATTTATACAATCAATTACCATTTTCATTTGAAAACATAAAAAAATCCAGCTCTTTCATTTAATACACTACTAGAAAAAGCAAAATTAGCGAAGGAAATTAGTAACGGAAAAAATGAAATTTCTCACAAATTCCTTGGTCGCAAAATTTAGTGACGGAATTAGAGAGGGATTTCACGTTTTCCCTCACTAAATATCCCTCACTAATTTTTGTTTTTTTAGTAGTGATATGTGATCTTCATCTCTTTCGTTCAAGAATCGAATCCTACTTGTCATTTGTGTAAATTACTCTCAATTCATCAAGAAATAATGTAGGCCCTCATTGATAAATAAATTTATTGTTTTTGTTAAAAATTAATATATTATATAAAAGAAAGAGACAATAAAGTCTATATATAGCAACTAATCTCAAAACCAACTTTTCCACGTTTCCATGAATTCACAAAAGTTGGACAAAGTCAATTTGCCTATAATTTTTTAATGAGTCTTGCTAGCTAATGTCTTCGGGATATTTTGTGTATATTAAAAAAATATTTAAAAAAACTTCGAATATTATAACTTTAATGCAATAAATACATAAATTTTCATATTAAAGTCCTTAAAAGAGTGTTCTAAAACACTCGTTATCATTACCTTTTTGTGATTTTGATCCTCCCTCTCATTTACAATTAAAATTGATTTTTACTGAATTTATTATATATTAATCTAAATTAAAATGAGCTGGAGATAAAATTTATATCTAAATATATTTATATAAAAGTGAGTATAAATAAAATAAATTATATGATAAAATCAATTGTATAACCTAAAAACTCCAATTTTTAGCTCCAATTCATTTTATTTTTAATTTTTTTTAGGCTAAATTGCATTTTTGGTCCCTTAACTATTTATGTAGTATCGCTTTGGTTCCTTAATTAAAATTCGATTTATTTTGGTCCCTTAACTTCTCTTTGTTACACATTTTGGTCCTTTCCGTTAGTTTTAATTCAAAAACGTTAGGTTTTCTTCATTTTTTTTGGAATTTTTCTGGGATTCATGTTATAGAAAGCTGATGGAGATGATATGAAGATGAAAAAGAGGAGAAGAAGATGAAGAAAACCTAACGTTTTTGAATTAAAACTAACTGAAATGACCAAAATGTGTGATAGAAAGAAGTTAAGGGACCAAAATAAATCGAATTTTAATTAAGGGACCAAAGCGATACTACCTAAATAGTTAAGTTACCAAAAATGCAATTAACCTTTTTTTTTAACTTAGTTTATTTTTTTATTTTTTTATTTTTTTGGCATTCGCACCGGTTTCCAACCCACCAAAGGTGGACGACTAATCTGGTTCGTGCGTAGAGTCATGTACACTGATCAAGCGTTGTTCCCCCTGAGAATCGAACTCGGTATTCCTCGGATACGTCCTTGCAAGGAGCTCCTTACCACCGGAGCCCAAGCAAGTGAAAAATCAATTATACTCGAGAAGTGTGTTGTAAATAAATAAGTGATAGGAGCAGCTCAATAAGTCCATTCACATATTAACAGCGAATATAATTTCTCTCAATAACCAATCACTCAATCAATTCCAAGATTTGGTTTATTTTGGTTGATTTTGTTATTTATTGCCTTTTTTTTTAGACAAGTTGATTTTGTTATTATATCCCTCCGTCATTTATGGATGTATCAATTATCATTTTGTCAAGTAAAACAATACAAGCAGCCAGCTCTAACACAGTCACAGCACTCAGCCGCCGGAGTTTGCATTTGCATCTTCTTCATTTCGTGACTTGTGAAGATGTTTACTTCAAGAAAGTAAAACAATACAAAAAGTTGAAGCATATTCCTTTTTTTTTTTTTTGTCTTTAGATGAATTGTGACAAACATACATAAGATTCACATACATTATACATTTGTGAGATTTCGAATTTAAATATGGATGAAAGTGTTCAATCTAACGATCAACATTAATTAAACTAAGCCTTACATTCTATCCTTTATTTTTAACTAAACTTTCTGAAAATAACTTTCATTTTTTTACTTCAAAAAGTAATATTTCAGAAAATAACTTTAAGAAAATAGTTAGACACTATAAAACAAATATTTGTCAACTTGATATTTTTTTTTCTATTACTTGATTATCGATATTTTTAAAGTAATAATTACTTATAGAATTTTTTCTTCTTCGCAAAAGTAGAAATCAACATTAGCTATTAAAAATAGAAACTTTGGCTTGCTAGGATTTCACGAGAGAGGTCGAGCGTGAGTGCACGGTGAACCACCAGAAAGGCAAGTTGTCGGCGTGGTTAATTGGCCGGCTAGAAAAAGAAATATATATCCAAACAGTTCCTTAGCTAGAAAAAGAAATGTGACCCGAACAGTTCCTTGGCCACCGGTGTTTTTTCTTCTTTCATCTCCGTGTAAACCGAACAGTTCAACCGGTCTTACCCGAAAACCATAGACCGATAAAACCATATTGAAAAACAATCAAGTTTGGGTTTGATTATGGCACCCGTCGGCTGACTCGATTTTGGGCCAAAAACCGACCACTGTCCACCCTAGGGTGTACTCCATTATTATTCTATTTATTATAAGTTTAATTCAAATTCAATTCCTTACCTTTTTTATTGACAAGTTATTACTCTATCTATTTTTTTGACAGAGTTACTACATAATTCTTTTCGGAAAACATTTTATTAATAATAATTATTCAAAAAAAGGTAGAAGAGAGGATCGAACAAAAGGTGGAAGAGAGGATCAAACACACCACTATACTACACTGATGTTGGTGTCGATCGGATGCATATTTGATGCATGAAAAATGATATTTGTACAACTATTTTGTGACAACTTTTTCTCTTATACTCACGTGATATTCTTCTCATCTCTCTTTCTTTTTCTCTCTCCATTATTTTTGACCAATAAGAAAAGAGAAAAACAAGGTTGTTACCAAAGTTGTCATTAAATAGATGTACAATGATATATCATAACCTATTTGGGGTTGGCCTAGTGGTTGGCTTAGGATCTTGAAGTTTGTTCCTCCAAAGGTCTCAGGTTCGATTACCTCTGGTGCAAATTTCGGTGGGCTAAGTCCATAAAAAGCTTGCTCTGGCTTTAAACGGGACCCTCGCAAGTGGGCGGTGAGATTGGTCCCCTCGAATTAGTCGGTCCTCTTGATATATATACCTTCATAAAATTTTCTTGCTTTTATTATTGGTATATATACTGATGTTGCTATAATATTGTCCCTCTTCCATTTCTCCACTCCCTTTCTTTTATATTTTTTTTCTCCTTATTTAGAGATTATATGGCTATGATATTTATCCATTTATTATTGATATTATTACTCTTTCAATTCCAAGTGCTAAAGATTAGAATGAGTTAAACAATTTTTAGTTCTTGTACAACCAAGTCGTTTGATGTAAACATAGATATTGAAAGTTGAAGCAGCATTAAGCTAACAACAAGTCAACAACGACCAATTATCTAAAGATAGATATATATTTTGGAGGACTAAAGTGTGAGGAAAAAAATAAAAGTTATGTAGGAAAAAAAAGATTGCACCCCCTTATTCAGAGTCTTAGATACGCCACTGGATGTGAAGGTTCACATGACGCTCTTTTTTATTATATGATTTCGCGCTTGTACGCCTGTTTACTGGATAGTGCATGTGGTATGTGTGCCTTTGTTTCGTGTTTCTTTTAAACCATTTTTGTTGTAGTTGTACTCTCTCTAATAGCCGTTTGAGCTGATTGCACATTAGTTTTATTTATGGCCTTATAAACTCTAGCTGCTACTTATTTCAACAAAGAGTGATTTATTACACCAGTGATGAAATAAATCACGGCAATTAACAAAGCTGTAGTTAACTGTAAGGTGACCCTTAAGGAAACCCAGTCCATTCCCATTAAGTTGATTGAAGACATTCACATCTAAGTCCAATCCACCATTGGCGCACTGGTCCACTATTCTCACTGTTACTTGAGTACCAGTTGCAGTATTCGTCACCTGCATCATCAGTCATCACCACAATACTATCATTAATATTTTTTTTTTGACGCAATACTATCATTAATTGAACTTTAACAAGTAATCCACAATTTCTTTGACTAGCTAATTGGCAATAATTAAGTTCATGCATGCACATGTCAACAAATACTAAATAAAAAATGCCCCAAAATGAAGAAGATCTAGTGAGTTTGTGTTGGCCATTTTATTTGTAATAAACAATCAATTTTATATTTAAATTATCACTCTTTCTACAATTTAGCTCATGAATCATATAAATATAAGAAGTAGTCTCCAAAATATATAAAATTCATCGATTTAATTCTTAAAACATAACAAAATCTGTCAATTTAGCTTCTAACAACTTAATAACAAAAAGGAGTGCGATAGGTATAGTCACTTGCATGCTTTAGATTAAAACCCTTTATGCTCGGTAGCGGTGATGCATCACTTAGGATGGGATGAGGAAGTGTGAAGGTGCAGACGACGGTTATTTGCGTGGGAGAAGGATCTTCTTAGAAATGTTGTTTTTTGCTATGGTCCCTCATTCACGGTTGGCTAGGCATCTCTTCAGTCGATACTTTTTGTGCTACAAACCACTGTCTTCACTTCGGCCAGCTAGGTGGTTTTCCCAGACAAACGTACCCATTCTTGAAACTCATATGGTTCTCATGTGCTTGGACGATTTGGAAAGAACGAACCAAACAGATATTCAACAACAAATCTCTGGAGCTTCATCAATTGCTAGATAAAATCAAATTACTATCTTTTACATGACTCAAGGCTAAATTGACAACATTTGCCTACACTTATCATGAGTGGTGGCGACACCTTTATTTTGTCTCGGCATTTCTTTGTTCTTGCTGCTTAGCGGCAGCTCACCTTTGTTTGCTTCTTTTGTAACAACTCTTTTTGACCTCCCTTATCACACCTTGTGCAGGGGGAGGTCCCCTTTGTTGTGTTAATATTTATCTCAATTTGGCTTGTTCAAAAAGGTCGGTTGAGATTCCTTTTGCACTTTCTAAAAAATATATCTAAGCTAAGAAAGTTGTTGTTCCCACTTTTGAGATTGCTAAAAGCCTCACTCCGCAACCGTTAATTGTCGATATGTCTCGTTCCGCAGACAGATAACTGTCGATGAGGGTAAATGTGTAATTTCCTAGTGTTTCATAGCAAATGCTTAAGTGGGAACAACAAATTTTCAACTATAATGTAAAACATGGGCTAGAATTAAAGCTAGACATGACAATGGGGCGGGGACGGATTTTACATTCTCCGTCCCCATACCCGATTCTTATATATTTATCTGTTACCCTACTCATATCCAACAAGGATGAGAAATTGAACCCCTAAATAAACAAAATTGTGAAGAATAATGCCATGATATATGTCTAATATAGTTAATGTATATATGTAATAAGGCTTCTTTTAAATATAAAATAAATTGTGAGTAGAACTTTAGAGATTGATATTTAAGCATGGTGACAGCATTTAAGCTTGTATATATTCATTTATTTTTGTTTTTTTTTATGAAAGGCACTTTCCATGTTACCGGGCAAGTTAGGCAAACCACAGATTTTTCTTGAAAATGCAAAATGTTCCGTTTGTATATGGAAATAAATTACTTGTGGTGTTATCATAATTTTTTGAAGAAGTGGTTATTATAATTTTAAGTAATTTTTTTTTTTAAAATTGGTCATAAAAGTAGAAGTTGAAAATAAAAACACAATGAGTCCTTATTCCATTACTTCAAATGCACATACAAACATATAGGAAAAAAAATAAAGGGTACTACTACTAGTGACACTTTCATTGCTCCATTTTCTCATAATTCTCCTACTTCATCTAATTCACCACCACTATTACCTCAAGGTCCTCCTCAAGTTGTTGTTATGAGTCCTTGTGCTGCTTGCAAGATTTTGAGGAGAAGATGTACTGTTGATAAGTGCGTTTTGGCATCTTATTTTCCTCCTATACTGATCCTGCCAAGTTTACCATTGCTCATAGAGTTTTTGGTGCTAGCAACATTGAAAAACATTGAAAATGAAAATGAATAACATTGAAAATGAGCAACATTCTAATTTTTTTTACAAGTTTGAATGAAAGTGAATAACATTGAAAAACTGAACCTCATTATCTCAATAAACAATATGTAATGAGTGAATTGACCTAGGACTTTTAGCCTCACATTGAAGGTTCACACATAATGTTTGAATGGAAAAGTGCATAATGTGAAGATGATTTTCGGCTGCCTACAACATCCTTATTTATAATCTTAGGGTATTACATAATAAGGATCCGAGTTTGAACTAGTGTAAATCCCAGCCCATGAAAAAAGCAAGTGGCACAAAACCGTAGTCAGCTGCTTTAGATATTCATATTTGTGACCTTCAAGACATCTGAATTAGGTTTTGGGTTCAACATGCAAGTTGTTGCTCTACTTATATTTCCAACGAATGCTCTTACACTTCAATCCAATAATCACAACCCAAGTTATATGGTCTATAGAGTGAGCCTAGATCAATATGCAAATAATTTCAAAAATTAATCAAAGAAATACATCAGAGCTTAATTATGACCCACTATTTAGAAACATGCTAACAAGTTGATATTAGGCTCAAAAAGATCTCAAAATGTCAAAGTACAAAGCCAGAAGAGATGCGCTGAAATGTGCCGATTAATATATTTTCAAAGGAAATTGATAAGCCTAAAAAAAAAAGCTTATGACAGACAACAATAAATAGTTAGACCTTAAATATTTTGACATGACAGACTTAAGTCTTACAAAACCTAACTTGGTGCAACGTATTCCCTCTAATAATGATGTATATGTGTTCCTCTTATTTGATCGCAAAACACTTCTTGTGATAGTTTTTATTTTTACAAGAGTGATAGTTGGCCTTTAATATAGTTTAATTATAAAGAGACTTAAATGTACTTTTAGCCCCCTCAACATTTATAAACTAGCGATTTTGACCCCCAACTTTAAAAATAGCACATTTGCCCCACTCCCATTTCAGTCCATTTTACAAAAACTTTGATTTTGAAAAAAATCAACACATACATAACCATCCGCTTAACTAAATCAAACAACATATAATATTTTTATTTTAAAATAGAAAAACTAAGCAAACATCACAATCTTGCAATCTTGCAAAAACGACCCCTAAGTCCTAGAAATAGATTGTTTAAGTTGGAAAAAAAATCGATGAAATAATGTGAAGATCTTAACCATTAATTTTTACATTACCAATTATCTAAAGTTTATGGTAGATCTTAACCATTGATAATATGAAGATTAATAATCAAAATTTCAGCATTATATTCTCAATTTTTTTTAGTAAATCATCAAATTGATCCGTGTCTTTGTAAGAGATTTTCAATGATCTATCTTTATATTTTTCTCACATGATGAGTGACTTAATTGAGAAACGTTTGACAAAGATAGATACTAGTTTGAAATATTAATAAAGTCATGGACTAGTTTAAGAATTTGTCGCAAAGATAGAGATTAATTTGATAGTTTACGGTTTATTTTTCTTCCTTCCAACCAAGAGAATCTATCTACTCCCTGAAACCCCTTTTTCCTTATGCGCGCTTTTTATATAAGGGTCTTGTTAACGACTGTCTGAAGCACTCTTTAAGCACCTCAAATTTAGTAATTATTCTTTTAAAAAATCAACTATTATTATTTAAAGTGTGCTTAAAGAGTGCCCGGTGCCTCGTTAACATTTTCCTTTATATAATCCTCCCCAAGCAAACGTTTCAATCTCGCAAAAAACCCTATCGCGTGCATCACCAATTCTGTTTCGGTTAGTATTCAATTTCACTTCTATTAATAATTTTCTTGCTTCGTTCATCATGCTACATCGATTTTTGCTTGTGTCTAGTTTTCAATTTTTTGTTATGGAAATTTCATACAGAATTGTTGTGCTTTTATCAAATGTATGTATCTGTTATGTTATGCTTGGTTCCACTTTTAGAGAGGGCAAAATTGATTCTAGAGCTGTAGAATTGATTTACATGTTTGGTTGCTTTCGAGTAGAATTGATTTTGCTTGCTTCTACTTGAAGATAGGATTTGTAACTTTTGATTATAAAATTGAAGAACAAAAGAAAGGCAAGGCGCAAGTGCAAAACTGTGGTGAAGAAGAATGAGTTACATGTTAACAACATTGTCAAAAAAGAGAGAGGTTGATTCCATCATCAGAGACACTATTGATAAGGTTCTTGTCCTGCGCTTTGGTCGTGGATCTGATCCTAACTGTCTCCACCTTGATCAAATTGTATGTTTTCCTTTTGTCTCCTTTTTTAATTTATCTTGTTTTATTTTTAGAATTTTATATGATTCCCAATTCAAACCCTTTACTTTTCATTTGTGTTATTGATACAGCTTTCTAAAGCAGCAAGAGAGGTGTCAAAATTCGCAACCGTGGCACTTGTTGATGTTGACTCTCCTGACATTCAAGTTTATGTCAAATATTTTGACATCACTTTGATTCCATCTACACTGTTTTTCTTCAATGCCCATCACATGAAAATGGATTCTGGGTATGATATTGTTACTTCCTTTGTGTTTTTGCTTCTATTTATTGCTTCCTCTTCTGATTTTATGTTCAATTATTTTCAGTTGGTTCTTTAGTTCCATTATGTTTCTGTAATTGGTAGATATTGTGTTAGATGATTTGCTTATAGTTATGATTCTTATCGAAAAGTATTGCAGGAAACAAAAAAAGTACTTCCATATTTTGAAACTTGATGAGATTTGTAGTCTGTCTCTTATTTATTTAATTTAAAATTTCCCTTTGGATGTTGATGTTATTCTGTTATATACATGAATTAGTGCCAGAATAGATGGTTAGTTTCACTAACTATTTGTTCTACAACGCTTATATGTTCTTTTAGTTGAGAATTGAGATCATTTCGTGAAAAGTTGAGGATTTGAAGTTGGCTTATAGAAGGTCTGAAAACTGGAAATGATCCTTCCTCTTCAATTTTTACAGCATTGATCATTATGTATCTGTAAACTTCGATTCATGTGTGTTTAGAGGCGTGAGTGGGCATGTGGGGAGGGAGGGGAGAAGAGAGTTTGTTGGTTGAGAAAGACCTTCCTTTAGTAAATTGTCCTAAAGTCCAAACAAAATTGTATGAATCAAATGTCATTCAAATAATAGGATATATCTATGTTGAGATGAGTTTGCTCATATTGTGAACTCTCTCGACTAAGCTATCCATTTGTGTTTTCTCTTTTTGTTTTAAAGTTAGGAGTTAGGACCTAGTTTCCTCTTTTTGTGTATGTGTGTTGTACTACTGCATTCTTTTTAGCTTTTTATCGGTTGTACCTCCTAAACATATATTTATGGGTGCTTAATTCACCTAATGTTTTAAAATATAGATCCTTTAGACCTTTACTTTTGGTCACTTTTGTCGAGTTAAAATTTGCAGGTAATATTTTAAATTTGTTATCTTTTGAGTGATATAAAAAATTGAGGCATGGAGGACCTCATGATAAAAACTATGAAATGTTAAAAAATCCCACATTGGATGAGACAAGGCCTGAAAATGTATTTAAAAGTTGGGGGAGTCCTCACCTTACAACCCAGTTTTGTAATGGTTTAGTTAGGCTCAACCCACATTCTAAGAAGAAACACCACTTAAGCGGGCCTATTATTTTAAGCTAAATGAGTTTGCTCTAAAAGTAAATAGTTACCTTTACACCGGTAAATACAATCTGAACTAATCAATCATTCAAATGTTGGGTAAGTTTGGTTTTGAAATTTGTGCCCATGTGAAGCTTATTCAAATCAAGTATTGGGTCTACCATGTTTACTGAAAAGCTTTAGATGGTGTAAATGCAAACTATTAACTTTTTGTATTTGGTAATCCCCTGTTCTGCAAATGTTGGCTTAGATCTCTATGTTTATCTTATGTTCTAACTTATATCAATGAATTTAGGGAGTCTGCTGTTTTATATTTTCTTTTACTTTATTTTATGTAGGACTGCAGATCATACTAAATGGATTGGTGCTTTTCACAAAAAGCAAGACTTCATTGATGTGGTTGAGGTACGTATCCGTGTTTGCTGGATCCATAATGTTATTCGTGTGGATCTTTCATCTTAGTGGAATGATTATCAATTGCTTAAACTACTGATAGCTTTTTGAATATTAAATTTATAGGTAAAATAGTAATAGATGATGATTATATGAAGATTTACAAGATTATGTAGTCCAAGCGTGAAAGTATGTGCAATAGTCTTATAGATAATATTTTTTAAAAAATAAAAGTCTTATAGATAATAAATTAGCGATAAATCATATCCTAGTCATTCCAAAACAAACCGAATACTTTCAATTACGAAAAATATTCTAAAACAAAATGATAAATCATATCCTAGTCATTCCACATTGAGAAGGTCAGCCTCTATGCCCGGCTCAGATGAGGACAAGTCAACTCAGCAACTTCACGAAATCCACTATCATCCAAACTCATCTCTAGCAACATCCCATATTTTACTTTCCTCTTGATGATATTGGGGAGTGCTCCTTGATAGAAGTCGAAGGTTGCTATGCACATATACTAAAGCTTCCGCTCTATGTGGTGTCATCTTGTTTCTCTTCAAAATGGATAAATGAATATGTACTTCAATTTCTTTCGCAACATGAAGATGAACAAGGTTGTTCAAGTAGCTTAGGTGCATCCTTTTGAAGTAATAGACCTCGACCTCGAGCACCTTGAACCAACCACCATACTTTTGGATCCATCTCATCTCTTAACAACTAGAGAATCAAATTGTCAAAACCTTCTCTTCCATCTGAGAAGTTTGCAAACTCTGTTCACTTTCCTTCTTTCATCTACAACAGGAAACAATCTTCTGAAACATTTTTGTCTTTCCTCAGTGAGCTCAATTGAGCTCAATGGATAAGTGAAGATACTAATAGAGTCCCTCCACATCAAGCCATTGAGCTTACTGAGGAAAGAGAAAAATGTTTTAAAAGGTTGTTTCCTGATGTAAATGAAAGGAAAAAAAGTGAACATAGAGTTTGCCAACTTCTCAAAGGGAAGAGAAGGATTTGACAATCTTGATGATAGAGATAAGATGGACTCATAAGCATGGTGGTTGGTTCATGGTGCTCGAGTTCCATTAGTTCAAAAGGTTGCACTTAAGCTACTTGCGCAACCTTGTTCATCTTCATGTTGTGAAAGAAATTGGAGCACATATTCATTTATTTCATTCTTTGAAGAGAAACAAGATGACACCACATAGAGCAGAAGCTTTAGTATATGTGCATAGTAACCTTCGACTTCTATCACGGAACACTCCTCAATATCATCAAGAAGAAACTAAAATGTGGGATGCCGCTGGAGATGAGTTTGACTGATAGTGGATTTCTTGTAGTTGTTGACTTGTCTTTAGATGAGCCAGGCTTAGAGGCTGATTTTCTCAATGTGGAGTGACTAGGATATGATTTGATCATTTTGTTTTAGAATATTTTTTCGTAAATGAAAGTACTCGGTTTGTTTTGCTTGATTTATGTCTTCTTTTGGTTGATTGAAAGTACTGAGTTTAAATAAACATAAATTTTGCTTCTCATTTTACTCTTTATAAACTGTGCTCATAAATTGCTTTATTTTATTAATATATGTAGCAGTGCCCGTGTCCTATGTTTTTTAATTAGCTGTGTCTGAGTCCGTGCTTCACAAGCACGCGCATACTGCTGAAATATAGATAATCTAGAATAGAACATATAGGATCTTACTAAAGCAAAAATTGGTGAAAGAAATTTGATGTATTTGGTCAAAAATTTGGCATACATCAACTTTCTTTTACAAATTTTTGTTTATATTTGAGACTGGAGGCAGTAGATCGTAATATGACGGAATCTTAAGAATAATTCAAAAGAAAAACAAGACATACCCCCTTACAACTTAAAAGAGTAGAGAGTTCCTTTTATTATTTTTTTGGAGTAGAGTAGAGAGTTCTTTAGCAGCACAAGCAACTCTTTATAATGAGCAAGACTCTCTTCAACACTACAATTAATGTTTGATTCAGAAGTTGATCTAGAAATAGCTATTTCTTTAGCACCAGCTGCTATATAAGCTTCAAAACCATATAAACGTAACCTTCCGCAACTATCGATAAATTCTCAGAAAGCTAACGCAATTACACAACATGATAAGGATTCTTTCTGGGGGGTAGGGGTTAAGGTTACACCAAAACAAGAATGATTTTGTCAAACAAACCCTTGAAGGTTGAATGTTTTCAGGATTGACTCATGTGCCTTCTGGTCCTTTTCGCAACCAGACAATATCAAAAGAAAAACTTCTGGTTAATATATGAATCACATAACATAACAGAAAAATAACGCAATTCAACTATCTAGGCAGAAAGATATTAGAAATATCAGAGTTACTTGCTCGTAACAGCAAAGGAATGTGCCAAATATTTGGAACATCACAGAGAGTGAGTATGTTTGATAACTGCAGATACATAGTTTGCTTTAAGAACATTATGTAATGCTTATCATAAGCAAAGTGAAACAGTGTTGAGTTATTTTGTGTCAGTTGCTGGGGTTGGTAACTGTTGGTTGGCGGCTTGGATTGTGCGGCATGACCTGAGGAGGGTCGTACCAGAGGGGTTTGCAGTTTCGCGTGACTGCGTGAGAGAGAACGGCGGAGAGGGTCTTGTGACGCACCACTTGGAGAAGAGAAGGGCAGTCATGCGGTGGTGGCACTTTGGAAGGCTTGTACCGTCAGAGAATTTGAGTGAGTTTAGAAGTTTAAAGAGAAGAGTGTAATGTGAATCTTAGGAATTTAGAGTGGTTTGGGTCTCTTGCATCTGAGGTGCAAAACAAAAACTCCAGGGTGCTCAAAATGAAAAAAATATTGTGGTATGTGCAGTTGCTCATCCTCACTTACACGTGGGTCCGCTCCCGATTCTTCTACCTCTAAGTATTGGACTTTCATTCATCTAGTCAACCCTCTTTACCGCTGTTTTTATGGAGTTTCTCCACATATGTCCAAATTACCTTCGAAGAGATTCCATAATCTATTCTATGGTGAGAGCCACTTCATAGTTCATAAATAAAATCATGATGTGTTTGTGAAGTATTTTACTGAGAAAGAGGATCTTTTTCTGATGGCTAGTTGTAACTTGTAATTACTGAGAGGACACAAAAAGCACTTCCCATTTGAATGGTGGGGAAAATGAAGAATGTTGGCTTATTGGCTTGATTTAGCGCAGCCACATGTCTCCCTTTTTAGCATATATTTGGTTAGAACGTGCTTAGTCATTTGTAAATTCCTTTTCAATATTTGATGCTTTCAAGTTTCCTTTGTTTTTCAAGTTTCTGTTCTATTCTTAAATCTTTTATATGGGAGTGCTTGCCAAGGATGGACCCGAGTCGCCCTTGTGCTTCATTTCTAATGATTAATTTTTTAGGTACACCATTTCTAACAATTATGAATAATAAAGAGTAGTTCTTTGTGTTTTCGACCCAAAAAATCCATTAGAATAGGACAGGAGAAAGTGGTTTTTCTCTCAACAAATAGACAAAGGGAGTGTTGCTCTGTCATTTTACTTGAATATATCAAATTTAAGTTTGTCCGCTCCTGGTCTTGATTCCCAAATCCATACTTGATGAATTTTGAGTGCATTTTCTTTGGCAACACCAAGTTAGTATTCTAGTAGATTTCTTTTGTTTCTGTTATATTATTTTAAGATTTAATTTAAGAAGTTAGATATCTGGAAATGTTTTCTTCCAAGTATTTGTTAAGAATATTGATGAATCTGTTTTTACATTTCTACAGACAATATTTAGAGGAGCAATGAATGGAAAGCTCATTGTGAATTGTCCTCTCCCGCCTGAAAGGATACCAAAATACCAATTACTGTACAAGGATGTCTAGAAATTTAACTCAAACCACCCTCCCCTTTTTTCCTCTTTCCCTTGTAAATACTTAAATTGTAGTTTTTTTTTTCTGTTTTTCTTTCTCACCTTTTTCTTAGCAGATGCTGACTTGTAATAGTAAGACATGTATATGGGATTTTTTTACATGTTGGTTCGACCATTAATGAAACAAAAAGCAGATATCCGTCGTTTGATTTGAACTCAAGTTGATTAGTATTAGTATCTCATTCATTTATCTCTGCTTTCCTTGTTTTTTACCCAAAAAAAATAGAGAAAGTCTTACTTGACCACAACCCAAATCAAAATTAATTCGGCACGCACTGATAACAATTTTTAAAATAGCAAACAACTAGACGGTGTGACTAATTTTTTTATCATTCGTATGTGTGCGTCCAAATAGTTTTAATTTGTGGTTTTGTCCAAGTAAATATTTTCAACACGTTCCAATGTGGTTTCAACGTGAATATTCAGAAGCTACAAATGTAGCATTAAAGTGGACACACTTTTGGTAAGATTGACGTCAAAACAAACACATACTAAGACAATTTGACAACTTGTAAACGTGATATTTTTCCCAATTGAAGTAGACAAACATTGCTTATCAATAGATTTCGATCAAACACAGATTTAATTGCCCCAGTATACTATTTGAGCTCAAAATATATTTAACTTGTTAAGTGCTAAATTGAAAGTTTATGTCAAAAACATCATTTTTTAAATTTACTTTAGGATGTCATTGAGATATGTAAGGATTAACTTATTAAGTTGTATCTGTTAAAAATCATTGATCTATATATGTCTTAGTGACAAATCAAGTAGTGTTAGATTTATGTAAGTCTTATAGAGTGATTTACGTGATATTACTCAAGTGATACATGGGTGTAACTTGATATCTTCAAATATATTCATTAATTAACAAGCAATCTGGATGATCTTTTTAAACTGTCATCTCAAATGGCAATCTAACCCATTTTTGATTCAAAAATAAATAATAAATCATTATGCAGTCCATAATGACTGAGTTCAAAAATCTTCCCCTACCTACTTCTTGTTCATCGCAGTTTCCTAATTGATTTTTGTGATGGAATCAGCCATTTGTGAGTATCCTGAGAAGTCTAAAATTATTAAATCAAAATGCTACACAACATTAATATACCTATTCTAGCTTGCATGTATATAGGGAACAAAGAATATGGCATCACTTGGCTGGATTTTTGCTATGAAAACATCCCTATGTTTTGCTTTCACTGTGGTATAGTGGGTCACTCCGTGGAAAATTGTGAACTGAAGCCTCAAATGCATATGGGAAATGAAGAAATCAATCCAGAGGGACCTTAGTTAAGGTTCAATATATATGGAAAAAAGATTAATGACAAAAGGGATAAAAGATTCAACAGTAATCATAGGAAGATTAAGCTATGGATCTTTTGGATATTCCAAAGGATCTTTTGGATATGATGGCAAGCATGAATATGGAAGATTAAGCTATGGAGCACCGATATGAGGCTACAGAGGACAAAAGGGAAAAAAAACTCGTGACGAAGGTTCAGGAATCATCCATGCGTGAACGAAGATACTAGCTCAACTCAACTTACCCTCAAGACGAAATATGTGGTGTATGACGGTCAAATGTGTGAACAGCTATGGAGCACCCCTCTTTGGATTTCTAATTTTCTCAGATATACTAACTATCATCTGCCTACTCATAATTCTGATCATAACACTATTATGCTAGAGTTTTCTTTTATGATATTGGTAACAGGGATAAAAAAAAAAGCTATCACAAATAAGGTCAAGAGGTTTGAACATATCTGGTTACAAGACCAAGAATGCCACAAAATAGTCAGAGAGACTTGGAATAATAGCTCGGGGACAACAGTTTTAGATTTGCTGAGGTTCTCAATAACTTACACTAGTGGAGTTGGAAAAAGTTTGGCAACATTACCAACCAAATTAAAGCTCATGAGGAAGACTTGAGGATATAACACCTACTATTTCTAATATTAACTCTATTAGAATCAAGGAAAAGGAATTAATGGAAATGCTCAAGAATGAGGAAATTTGGGCTTAGAGAGCAAAGGCTAAGTGGCTGGTGCATGGTGACTGAAATACAAAGTTTTTTCACATTAAAGCTTCTCAAAGAAAGAAGAAAAAACACTATCAGACACATAATTGACCCACAAGAAGTTGTTGGAATAATATCAACAGAATCTATAATGTCTTTCTTGATTATATTCATGCATCTAATCCTAATAATATAAACAACACTATTAGTGTGGTCAAAGATAAAGTTACTCCCTACGTGAGGGACATTTAGCAGCTGAGTTCACTATGGAGGAGGTTAGGGCAACAACATTCCCACTAAAAGTGCTCTTTTCTTCCCAAACAATTGGGACATATTTAGTACTGATGTTCTAAACTCTTCTCTTAAGATTCTTAAGTTTGGTTTGGCTCTAAATTGGGGATAAACTGCGTAGATTGGATGAGATACATGATTAATATCATAAACAAAGAAGATTTATAATATTTTGCAGTTATTGCATATGGAATATGGCTAAAAACCTTTAAAATTTATGAGGACAAAGATATAGAGGCAAACAACATTATCAGACAAGCTGGGCAAAGTATCATCAATTTCAAACAAGCAAATAGCAATGCTCCAGAATATTGAAAAACAGAATGTTGAATACCTGAATAACATTGTTCAAGGAATCAAACACAACACTGGGTTGTTTGATTTTTGTGAAGTTTAGCCATAAACACTTGAACGTACCAACAAAAAAAATACTAAGCTAAATAGTCTTTGGTCTCTAAATTTTTCAAATTTTACTTTTTAGTCCTCTAAAATATTTCATCAAGTTTTAATCCCTTAAATATTTTACATCATCACTCTTAGTTCAGTAAACTTATTTGTACTGTTCAAAATTTTGAATTATTTATTACAATCATGTCAAATACATTATAGAATATTTTAACAAGAATTGAATTAAATATGATTTTTTTTAATTATTAAGGCTTAAAAATTCATATTTAATTTATATTTTATTAAAAAAATCTAAATTTTGGTGTGAGAAATAGTTAAATATAGTAAATGTCTCTATAAAAATTAATTCAAAAATAAGAAGGGTGCATTACAGTTGACTTAATAAAACTAAGTAATTGGGAAGTGAGTAATGGGCTCCACCAATGACGAATTATTAAGGAGAACTTGAGTTTGATTCTTGATGAAACAATTCTTGATCAGGTTTTATTTATATCATGACCAAACTTCGGATTATCAAGACCTTTTTCTCCTAAGTACCGGAGGGTTAACACAAAAATAAAAATTTAAAGTCACGACGAAAAATATTTTAGATGCTAAAACTTGATGAAAAATTGTAGAACTAAAAACCGAAATTTGAAAAAAAATTTAAGGATCAAAAACTAAGGATATTGCCAAACATTTTTTTCACTTTTGTATAACTCCCTATTAGAAAAAATCTTGTGTGACACTGACAGGTATAATATATAGGAAGGGATAAACTCCCACAACATAACGAATTAAAATTTGAATCCCGACATAAAGAAATACCACATTTAGTATCCAGCATGCTTCAAAAATGTTGCAATATCACGAGAGAGAATCCACTCCTGGAGAGAATATATTTATCAAAAATACAACAAACACAGTACAAAAGATACTAACAATGGTGCAATTAAATGATCCAACCAAATTTGCAGGGAACAAAGAACACTTAATCCACTAAAGCGAAAACTCCCAACAGAAACTACAATAATAACATCATGATCCTTTTAGCTTAATGCTTGTTGCAGTGTGCAAGGCTTAAGTTTCCCCTTCACCTTCAATGTGAAATCCTCAATAGTACAATGTAATGACTGTCAGAGGAACAAGACAAAATGAAAAGGGTAAGATTAAATGTTAATAGGACTAAAATAGCATGGAAAGTGAAAAGTCTATATTAGACACGTTTACACACAAAAAAAACAATTTAATAATAGTCATATAGGAAACTATAAACAGTGATTTTGTGTGTGTGTGTGTGAAAAAGGCTAAAATGTTTTAGGAGATTACTAATCTATGAGGTTTCAACGCAGAAGTAAGAGTTTAAAGTTTTAATCTCAAGGGATCAAATTTAAATCTACTCAAATACAATTGTAAAATGATCATTAATTACACTTTAATTAATAGTAATTTCATCTTCTTCCTCTAATTGTTTTTAAAAAACTATTATGAATACCATAACTAATCCAAGCACAAGTTGTCAAAGACGAACCATTAAGTACACAGTTAGTACATACATCATATAGTAAATGAATCATGTTATTCAAATATCCAGCCTCTCCAAATTATACACTACAAACTTTTTTAATACTATCTTATATCCCTATTTTAGTTTCCATTAATCTCATTGTCATGTACACCAGTACATTTAACAAGAAAATATAAAAATGACATAACATAAATTAAAATAAATGATGTAGTTTACATGTCATATATGTTTAACAAGATAAGCAAATACTTGTCAGCATCGACTCTTCTTTACTAAGAATTGCAATATATCCTTTTGGAATAGAGGGGCAAAATGGTCAATTTTCATGAGCAATGACTGCCCGTTACCAAAGAGAACATGTTTGTTATTGACAAAATTAAGAATGCAAGAAAAAAAAATTCGACAAGAAAATGCATGAAAAAACCTAAATAACAAAAGTGTTTCAAACAAGTTGTGGGGGAGAGTAGCTTTTTGTATTAATAATCTCACGGCGAACTCAAATGATTAAAGTTGTATTATACTCCCTCCATTGTCAATTAATATAAGCAAATTTAACTTTTTAGGTTCATTCAATTAATGATGTATGTGGTCTATTGTGGACCACATACATCATTAATTGAATGAACCGAAAAAATTAAATTTGCTTATAATTAACAACGAAGAGAGTATATAAAAATAACTAGTAATTACGTACCTCGACATATTGAGAAGCATTGGGCACTTTCAACCTATTCATTAAGATATTTGCATACTCTATAGCACTTCTGGGGAACCAAAGTTCAAAACTCTTCTCTTCAAGAAGTTTGAGACCAGGAACAAAGACCGGATGAGTCAAATGTGGATAAACAAGATGACCGACAAAAGTAAATGTCTTCAGATTTGGTGTGTTCATTTGAATTTTGTACTTATAGACACAACCTTTGTCAAAACGGATACTCAAGTTTGAAATGTTATCATTTGATACGAAAAGTATTTCTGTTCCGATTAGATTGCAACAATCAATAATCAAAGTGCTTAATTTCTTGCATCTTGAAAATGGGTTGACACAAGTATTTTCATCACTTGATGAAAATGAAACTTCTTTTAGATGGCAGTATGTCAACTCAAGAAGGTCTAAATTTTGTGAAAATATCACTTTCCCTCTTGTTTTACGAAATGAAAGTTCGAGATGCTTTAAAAAACGACATGACAACAAGATATTGGTAATCTCAATATTTTGATGCTTATATCCGGCACCAAAAGTATTGATTGTAATTGACTCCATTTTATGTGACATTTTATATCTAAAGAGTTTCGTCAAGATTTGAAAAGATATAAAACCATCATAATCGACAACTACTTTGTGCAAGGAACTCGAGCGATCACGATGAGTTAAGAATTTGTTGACAAAACTTCTGAAATTGGTGGTCGTTTGAAATTGGGTATTTTTTGTTATAAGATTAGAAGTATACTTCCATAGGTCCTTCCATCTTTTGGACAATACACTTGTCCGGACAACTTCTAATGTTGACAAGAATGTCATGGTATACAATAATATGCAATTCGGTAGTTCACTTATCTTGTCCGTTTTCTTCTGACTACCCCTTGATATCTTCATGTTTGGCTCATTCTTTTCAATATGGCTCCTCAACTGCATCTGATCAAAATGAAATTTAATTGGTCAATTTTACTAAATTTTTCCAGAATGCTTTAAGAAAAGACAAATGAAGCATATTTAAAATATTGAGTTGAGTTCAGGGTTTCGCCCCCAAAAAATATTTTAAAATGTTTGTATGTCTTACGGCTTCGACTTCACCCTTATATTTCTTTAGGTTATATAGCTTCAGGTCGGGGTTAATTTGAAAGGAAACCGACTTAAACTAACCCATAACCAAACCCAGAACATACTGAAGACGTTTCGCTCTCAATTAACATATTGAAGACATTTCGATCTCAATTATTCACAAATCAATCTTTCGTAGTCTACATATTGTCTTTAGGTCGAATGATATGCCTCAAAATACTTAAATAATTTGGCTTATGAGATCTTAAATAAATTAAACCAACCATATATTAGCATTTAATCATAAAATCGACACTAAAAATGTATTTTATGAAACGAATCAATAAATCCATAAAAATCTAATTTATCTTACATGATGAAGGTGTAAATGAATACATCAAAATAAATGCATACCTTGTGCTTCAGAAAATTTCACGATTTTGGTATAGGTCAAGAATGATTGTCACTTCTCACAAAGAACGTATCTCTGATATTCAAGTAAAACAATTTCAAGACTTAGTTAACATAAACAATTGATAAATGAATAGTATAATGAAAGTTGAGCGAAGATTCTCTTACCGGTAATTGATATGAGAGAAACAATTCAGAAAACGGCGGATAAACATCAAAGGGAGAAAACGACATCAAATATATAGGTCTCGAGACCTAGAAAAAAATTATAAGAAGGAAAATTAACCATGGGCCGTCTTGTATCAAGTACGAAACAAATGACATGGGCTAACTTTTATGAGCTTACAAAAGATCATTGACAACAACTTTTCCCACCCCCAAAATCACTTTGAATTTAAACATTCAAAAAAAACTTTTTTTGTCGTTTGAATGTGTACTTTTGGATAAGTCATATCTTCTAAAAATATACATTTAGAGTCATATGTAGTTTTTTTTTAAGAAATGTGGTTACTCCCAAAATCTTGCCAGCTTGACCACCAAGTTCACTTTACCCACAATTCGATGGATTAAAACTGAGTTTGTGTCTACTAGTCTAATTATAATTATATTCAAATAATAAAAAATACATGGAAAAACATGTTGGAAACGTCAGGTCGGTTCATTTAACCCTTTTTGTTTTATATGGCGAGTTTAGATTGTGAACCCACTATTGCTAGTTGGCCGGTCTTGCCAAACCCGCTAAAGAAATAGGCAAATGACAGGGGGAGGCAAGAATAAAAGAACATTTCTTACACATGTCTTTAAAGTCACAATTTGTTTTTCAATCTTATCCTCCACAAAGTAGAGAGAAAAATTCATTTAATTTTCTGAAGCATTAGGTATGCATTCATCATCTTATACACATAAGTATTTAATTTAATTAGTTAGGCTTCATGGTTTCAATCTCATGTTTTTAATAGTTTGCCAATTGGTGAACTCGTGAATTTTTTACTTTGGTTGTCTTGTTGACTAACTATAGACTTTATGACGAAACATGGATGTTTGAATGATACATTTTATATTTTTAGTAGACTTAAACATATTTTAGTTTTCTTAAATTGTTCTTAACATTAACGAGTCAACCCACCAATCCACCGTGCCACCGAAAGAGGGGCAATGTCAGATTTTCAATCCTACACCTCTAGTTGCCTCTTCTTGCCCCTTTAAAATGGGTTAATGGCGGGGCAAGGTGAGATGGAGGTTTGGCCTATTTTGCCATCCCTAAGTTTTTATCATTGTGTGTTAAAGATCCATTTATATCTATTAAAGATCCATTGTGTGTTAAATAAGTTTTTTAATCCTTGTAAATATAGCGAATTTTATTTTAAGTTCTCATAAAATAAGTGACATGTTTTGGTCCCTATTAAAAAATTTAGCACATAGTTTTAGTCCCTCTTAAATTAAAATTTGTTCATTTACGCTTAAACCTTTTTATTTTAGAATGATTTTTTACAAACATCTTAGGAACATTATAAGAAGTTCTTTTATAAAAAAATTGAATTTTTTTTAACATGTATTGAATTAAATATGAATCTTTTTAAATGTTAAAATTTTGAGATAAAACTAATACAAATTTTGACCCGAAAATCAATTTTTGAGGAAATTGTTTTTGCGGTGGAACTTTTTATAATATTTTAAACAAGTTTAAGCATAATTAAATAAATTTTAATTTAATAGAAACTAATTACCATGTTTTATAATATTTCGACCAGGTGAGAATGAAAACATTGTAATAGTAAGGCCAGCTTTCTCACCTATTAAATTGGTCCAAATTAGTTTCTCACCATTGTAATTGTTTTGGTCATCAAAATAAATTATAAAAATGTCTTACCTTAATTTTAATTGATCCCTTATGTTTATTTTAGGTTTTAAGTTGATCTCTTATGTTTTAAATGTTTCAAGTTGGTCCCTTACGTTTTAAAGTTTTTAAGTTGGTCTAAAACGTTATTCACGTTAGAATAAGTTAGTCCCTTCCGCGACATGATATTGAGTTTAATAAAACAAAAAAGTTGAAAAAATGTTTTAAAACTGATTTTTTAAATTAAGTAAATTCCATCACCCATATTGTCAACCTGAATCTTTAAACGGTCAAGTGACGGAAGAGACTAACTTATTCTAATGTGAGTAACGTTTTGAACCAATTTGAAACTGTTAAAACGCAAAGGACCAACATAAAACTTTTAAAACATAATAAACCAACTTAAAATCTAAAATAAACATGAGGGACCAAACATGCAATTAAACCAAAATATTATGTAGGTGAATTCTCACTCAAAAGCTAATTACCATATTTTCTTTTTCACCTTTTCCTTAGCATACGGTGACTTGTAATAGTAAGGCCAAACGCAATATTCTCAATTGAAGCAAATACATTTTTCTTTAGAGGAAGCAAAGACATTGTTTATCAATAGGTTTCAGTAAAGAAACCGACATTGTAAAACAAGTGACACATTAAATTACACTAATGTAAATATTTGAGTAATAATATCACATCGCTCAATATAATTTTATTGGATATTTTTTGAAAATAATAATTTTCTTGGATCATATTTTACATAATCTACCGTTAAATTGAAAATTTGTATCATATAAATCATCTCTAAAATATTTTAAATTGAAAATTTGTATCATAGAAATCATATCTGAAATATTTTACTTATGTCATTGAGATGTATAAAGATTAACTTTTTATGTGTTTTTTTTTTACAAATTTAGGTGTTTTTGTTGAAATCTTTATGCGTCTTTTTACTTAGTTTATGTTTGGCATATACCTACTAATTCATTATGGTTCTTGAAGGAACCTGTAAATCAAATTAAAAAACCCACAATTTTTTTCTTTTCAAAATAATCTAACAACGATACTCACATAAAATAATTGGTGAAAAGTGAGAAATTGCAAGTTCATATTGTGCCCCCAACAATTTAAATTAAATACATATGCAATCTTTGACAATTTCTTTTGCCATTGTACACTCTTTTCATGCACCCTAGGATCCCTTTGGAGTTTTTCGTTATATAATTCGAAAATGTAGTCTTCCTTTCCCTGATAGATTTTGGGGTTAATTAAGTAAATAGTTCCTATAAATATTTAGAATTTTGTTTTTAATCCCTATAAAATAAAATGACACTTTTTAGTCCCTATAAAATTTTCCATCAGCATTTTTAGTCCCTGTCAAAAAATTTCATCAACATTTTTGTTCCCTAAAATGCTTAAGGAAAATGTCACAGAGACTAAAAAGTGTGATTTTATTTTGTAGGGACTAAATTCAAAACTGGGATTATTTATAGGGACTAAAAACTTAATTAACCCTAGATTTTTTTGTGCAAAAGTGCAATTTTCACCAATTCTGATTCTAAAATTCGAAATAATACGTGTTTTGGATTTTATAATGTGAACACCCTCTATAGACCTACTTTGAAGCATGTATAGGGTGTGTTCCTTGTTTTTTCGGATTATAAAACCCAAACACCCCCTACACACGCTCTTATGTCAAGAATTCAGGGGGAAAAATGGTCATATTAAATAATCAGAACTATTTAAGCTTGTTTGTGAGTTGGATAATCAGTTTAAAAACCATATTAATCATCATAACTCTCATCTTTGTGTTTTAGGTGATTGTTAGTGTTCCTGTTGTGTCCTAGTAGAAAATTTGGTTTTCAAACTACTTGATCGGATTGCTCCGAAACTTACCTAAAAAATCAGAAGAAGAAAAAAAATTAAGGAAAAAACTCTTATAGAGGGGACTTCTTATGAGACTTTGCTCCTCAAAATCTAAAACTCCACTGTTTAGACCCATTTTTTAGTTTTTTTCTCCTTTTCATTTTTCATATTTTGAGAAAAAATAAAAAATAGTTTTATTTGATTTTTTAGAATTCTTTGGTGATATTTTTTTTTATATTTCATTTAACAAGTTTTGTCCTTTTTTACTTTGTTTTTAACAGCAAAATTCTTAATTGCTAAAATGAGAGGGGTTCTTACCGGTGCTTATATATATAGGGGTTTGCTAGGATACGTCAACTAGTTTTTATTAATGCGTGTTTTAGCAAAGATATAACTAAAAAGTTGTTAAATACACCTTACGGTGAATGTTGCTAAAACACTCATTCTAAAAAATAAGTGGGTGTAAGTTAGCAACTCCCACAAACATTTGCTAAAATGCACCCACTTATTTTTTAGAATGAGTGTTTTAGCATGTCGTAACTGAAAAGTAGCTAAATACACCTAAAGGTACATGTTACTAAAATACACCTTCATGAAAACTAATTGATGTATCCTAACAAATCTCTATATATATAATCATATTTTGAATTATATAATCCGAAAATCCGTGAAAAAAATTTCAAATTATATAACTCAACGAGATATTTTTGAAATATAGTAAGGCGTCTGAGAGGAGAGTAAGATGGGAATAGAATTTGCTTCATTCATTTACTTTTTGAGTTCTACTATGCCTAAAACAAAAATTACTAGTAAAGAAATGCTGAATGCATTATGTTTGCACATTTTGCTAGGGTAGAGGGTCCTTCCATCTTTTTAATTCATTCTTATTTTCTCTTCTTTTATCCTTGAACACATTCTATTTTTCCTTCCACCTTTGATCAATTTAAGGGAAGGAAAAATAATTGACTTTTTTCACTTCAGAAACTACTGTGACATCAATCGATGCAATTAAAGATTGTTTTGAGCAACCTTGACATGCCAAACTTTCGATAAAAATAATTGCCAAAGTTAAATATTATAAATCAAGAGTATACTTTTTTCTTTTGGACAAGATCAAGAGTATATATATTTAAAAAACACCACAAAGCATCTCCAATAAAAAGGAGCACCACGAATGAATTTAAGATTCTAATCAATTCATACAGACCCCAATAGTCATAAGAAAATACTCAACAAATTTAAACAACCAAAGCAAATAAAACACTTCAATTTCTACAAAATGTAGGTCCAACTAGCTTTCATGCTTGTTTCCGGCGCAAGTAGTACGTTTCGACTTAAACTTCAATGTGAAATCCTCAATGTTACAACAATATCTCTGTCAAATAAAATGCAAAAGGGTAAGATCAGTTGAATGAATGAAATGAACACATAATGGAACAATCAGTTAAACTATTGAATTGACTTGCTGATTATAAATATTTACGAAGCAAGTATTAACAAAACATAATATTATTCTAAGATTGTGTAAACAAAAACACCACTCCATAATTATAAGTCTCTTTTTGAAGAAAATGTGCTTAAATATAAACCTCAATTCAAATTACTAGATACAATACATATCATGAATTTATTATTATTTATTGTTGTTATTCGACTTTACAAAAATTATTATTATTTTTAAAATTTATCCCTAATTAATATTACTAATATATCTTAAAAAGATGAAAAGTCAATATTAGACACATTTATATACAAAAAACAATTTAATGATAGTCATATAATAGAATATAGAATGCATACTTGAACAAAAAAAAGTCATTTGGAGTATATGCATTTAACCGCGCAAAAGCACGTTGAAGTCGCCCCATTGTGCCACAGAGATACCAAAACACCCTAATACCTTGGACTAGACACGCTTCAGGCTAGGGTGGCGTAACGAATAAACAAAAACCGTAGGGATCGAGAAATTGATTTTTTCTTTCATAAAACAAAATTTGCATAGTCTCATACTCAACTCAAGCGATCAAAGTTATGGGCTACTCTGGATGCCTCTAGGGTCAAAGAGAGAGCAACAATGAAAGTTTGTTTTGAGAAGAACCTTGAGATGCTAAACTTTCAATAATGAGAATTGTAAAAGTCAAATATTATAAATCATAGTATATTTTAAAAACACCAAAAATGTATATTCAGCTGAGAGCATGAGAAAATATTTCAAATCTCAATAGTCATAAGAAAATACTCAACAGTTTCAGAGCGATGGCTCAAGGCTAAGACCACAAAAGCAATATATATAATTGTTTGATAATAAAAAAAAACCGCAATACAGAGTCTGAGCTAATACAACAGACACAACACAAAAGGCATTAGAAAAAACTAGACCACCGACCCGTGCGATGCACGGGTCTTATCGACTAAAATAAACATCAATAAGTTATTATAAAATAAATTTTTCTTTGGTTTTCATTCTTCTAGTTTTCAAGGAAAAAATACATAAATCCAGTCAGCTAAGAATGTTTTAACCCAAGAATCGAACTCAATATTTCACCCTTTGATGAAGCTCATTAACAACTTAAAACCAATCATAGTTATTAATTTAACTTAAAACTCACATAAAAACTCTATAAAAAATAACAATCACAGAGTTCTTAAAAAAGGAAATGGGAGGACAAAAACCTAGAACATGAGCAATCTTTAAAAGAATAATAAGAGATCAGGACAGAGGAAGAGATCATGCAATACTTATATATTCTTAA
>Ga0315914_1002072_pt1 | contig 30615 bp, 18 predicted proteins | sample MpolenodulesMG_FD_203920 | JGI IMG/M metagenome (GOLD analysis project Ga0315914, IMG submission 203920) | Medicago polymorpha root nodule microbial communities from Los Angeles, California, United States - elongated nodules | ecosystem: Host-associated > Plants > Roots > Nodule | place: USA...
CCAATGAAGATGATGATGAGACTAATGTAACGTCAAACAGTGTATGTTCAATGTTAATAATGTGACTTAGTTTATAACAATCTTTTAGTATGAAAACGGTGTATGTTCAATGTTAATAATGTGACTTAGATTATAACAATCTATTAGTATGAAATGTCATTTTGCACGATATGACCTGTGCATCGAGATGGATGTGTGTTTTTGTATGATATTGTATTTTTAATTATTTCTAAATGTTTATGACCCGTGCGGCAGCACGGGTGGGCGATCTAGTGTTCCTCTATAATGTTTACAATTAATTATGATAAGGGATAATGCACAATTTGTGCAGGGGTCAGGGTTCGAACCTCGGATACCCCACTTATTCATCTTTAAGGTGAATTTCTTTAGCCACTAGGCTACTTGACCAAAAAAAATATCCTTAAAAAAATCATCACACTTTTGCATAAACATATCATGCATCATTTTGCATTCATAGTTATACATGGAATCAACCTCAAAAAAATTAAAAAAACGGACGTTGCTATTTTTTTTCAAATATATACATCTTATTGCCAATTAATTAGAAACGGACCTTGGTATTTTTCTCAAATATATACACCAGTGAATCATATGTTCTCAAATCTCAAGCATCTAATATTGTGTTATAGCATCTGAAGTTGGTGCTAGAGGTAATTATAACCAGAGAGCTCGGAGGCTGAGAAAGTTAGTACTTGTTTCAAATGATCTTTACCATCCCATGAAGTGATGATATGAAAATTATGAAGAAAAGCCCCAATTTGCTTGAATATTATTAATTTTGAGGGTATTTGCTCATAATTTACTGTTAAAAAATATTTAGAATTTTTTTAATTTGCAAATACTCCCTTATGATGTGGTATTATTATTGACATGGCCGTGCTACATAGACAGTCAACCGCTATGTTATGTTAATTGATGGAAGAAACTGACGAAGAATACAAATTGATTAACGTTTAACAATTTAAGAAGGTTTTTTTTTTTTTTTTCAAAAAAACTTTTTGCATTTTCTCTAATTTGGGAGGGGTATTTAAAAAAAATTACAATTTCTGATATTTTTTTCTATTCTCTAAAAGTTGTATACACAATGTGACCTTCTGTCTCATTTTCTTATTGCGTTAATCTCTAATACAAAAAATAATTTTTATGAACTTTTGATTAAAATAATTTTTATACTATAACAAACCATACTTATTTTTTCTTTCGTCAAAAAATAAAACCATACTTACTTTTTCAATCATACCAACAATATAAAAAATTCTTATAATACTTTTTTTAATGATACTAACAATATAACATTATATTGTTATAGTCAATTTTTTTTTTTGGCTTTCGCATCGGTTTCCGACCCACTAAAGATGGACGACTAATCCGGCTCGTGCGTAAAGGCATGCACACTGGCCAAACGTTGTTCCCCCTAGGAATCGAACCCGGTATTCCCCGGGTACATCTTGGAAGGAGCTCCTTGCCACTAGAGCCCAAACAACTTGGCTTTATTATAGTCAAATTTGTTTAAAGGTATAAGAAGGAGAAAAAATCAATCAAAAATACAAAATATATAGCATAGATATATTTAACTCATATTTTGCAAAGGTTGAATGAAACAAATACGACGTCGTGTAGGAGCAGCATTACTGCATTTGGCTACTACGAGTTGAAGGAAACGAAAGGAGGAAGAAAAAGAGATCATCAGGTAGAGAGATGACGAAAGGGCAAGTTCTGAGCGCGTACAGGGCGGTGTTGAAAGCCACTCGGAAATCATTCGTCGGTGATCATCATATGCTGAAGGGATCTGCGGCTGAGGTGCGTAAGCAGTTCGAAGAAAGCCGAAATGTCACCTCCGAAGCGGAGATCCAGAAGCTTCTTGCACAGGCCAATGAGGCCGCTGAGTTCGTCTCTACCATGCTCGTTCAGGCACCTCTCAATAATGACGCCGGCAGTTACGGTACTCTCTCTTTCTCGTTGAGCACTCCACCTGTTCGATTATTTGCTTCACTTGGATTTTGAAATTACTGCATGCTTATAGTTCTATGTACTCATTATTTTGGATTCTTCTTTCTACTTTTTTGTTGTTTTTAAGTGGCAGTAAACATTTAGTTCATTTTTATAAATTGGGTCTCACAGTTTTTCTCGGGAACTAGGAACTAGAAGTGGTTTTCATTCAAATTTTTGTTTCCCTTTCTATAATTAATTGCTGAGAAGTTCATCCAAATTGACTCTAAGGTTCAATTTGGATTAGCTTTTATCTTACTAGACTATGGACATTTGACACGACATGGATGCGGCGACACTATTAATGTAAAAAGTATAGGACACGACATATCTGTACATCTCAATTGAGCAATTTATTTCATATTTTCATTACAACTTCTTTTTTTAAAACAAGATATTATAGTCTTTTACCTTCATCCATCCATATACTACCAAAAAGCTAGAAATGATGTAATCAACTTTAGTGTCTTTTACTCGTTGATCATCATTACTTTGACACATCTTTAACTCTAGTAGACGTGTCTGAGAGGTTAGTATCCAAAGAGTGTCTAAGGTGTGTTGAAGCAAAGAAAAAAGTTTATTTTGGGACCTGAGTTGCCGAAACGTGTCTTACAAGTTTCGTATGGGTGTCGGACACTGACGCGTGTCGAACACAAGGACACACCTAATCTCAGAGGCTTCTGTGCTTCACAGTTACTAGAGCTTCTTAATTGAATGATTATATAGTTATTGACTACACAAAATTTCTATATAAACTTATAAGTGATTACAGAGAAGTTTGAGAGAGTTTTTGAAGAAAATAAGATGAGGACGCCAATTTTAACAGATACGATAAATTGTTGTTTAGAAAACTCATTATTATTACAAGGTTTTTTAATATTTCTTTCTCCATAAGTGCTTGTTGAGAAGTTTATCAAAACCAGCTCTTAGTAGTAAGTCAAAAAGGCTATTGTAAGTTCATAAGTGTTTATGGAGAAGTTTAATGAGGGTTTCTGAAAAAATTTAGGTGCAAATTTTGATTTCAATATATAAGAGAAGCTGTTAATTCGAATTTACAATCATAGAATCATTTTTTTAACATTTTAGTAGTGTTCATGAGAAATTGATCCAAATTAGTTCTGAATCTTTCTCATTACTTTCTAAACTTTTTGTTGCAGTAGTGAAGCCTGGAAAAGAGCATGCAGGTGCAACCCTTGAAATCCCTTCAGAAGAAATTATTAGTAAATCAGGATAAAAACAGAAGTGAAGAGGTTAGAGCAGAATGTTTTCTCTTCTAGATTGTTTATTTTTGTTTAGGAGCGATAAGTAATGTTGCTAGTGCTTGGGACTTGAAATTTCTCCTTAGATTTCTTTCTGTGATAGTATTGGCGTACCTTTCAATGTGTAGTATAATTTCGTGATGTACTGCACTGCACCTTTCTGGTAGCTTGTTTCAACTGAAATCCCTATATTTTATATTCATTTGCCTTTGGGTTTTGGTCCCCACACACTTAGAGAAACACAAGTGTCGTTATAGTTTTATCATGAGCACCAACTTATCGTGTAAAATGGTTATTTACAACTTACAAGGATTAAACCCCAATGGGTAAAAACATGAGGATTTGTCCTTTGACTGCGAAGAGCCAAAACTGAAATGGGAGCAGATATATAGATGTATTCATACATTTAGGTAATCAATAACAGCAAAAACAGTAGAGTCTAGAAGTACTAAAACTCAAGTGGGTGAAAATTTTCAAATTTAAGTGTTTGTCTACACTTCCTCTCCTCTGGGCTGGCTTGAGCTTTAAGGTGTGGTTATGATAATAAAACATAATTGTTGACCACCCTTTGAAAATGCAATTGATAACAATGTATAACTATCATTATAATAATTAACATACTCAATTAACTTTTCGAAACAATCAATAAACCATGGTGCATGTGTCGCTGACAACTGAGTTCAGGTTCAGATCCAAAGTACCACTGTACCAGTGTTCAATCTTGAGAGTTATATGCTAAAGAATTATGCTTTTGCTATATAATTATCGATGTTGCTTAGGTCATTATAAAAAGATATAGGGGAAGTAGAGTATGGTTCCATTGTTCATCAGTGTAAGAATTTACTGTTTGCATCACCGAACTATGGAGTGGAGTTTATTTGGAGACAAGTCATTGTAGTTGGTCATGCTCTTGTTTAAGAGCACACTTCTTTAGCTAGGCTCCACTTGTTTAGGAGTATTCCTGAATTCATTGAACTTGTATCATTATTGAAATGAAGTTTACTATTGTTAAAAAAAAACTTAGGTCATAAACAGTTCCTAGTTTTGTTGTGAACCACCAACCTACAATCTAATGAGGAACTGCTAGACGCCAAACAATCACAAGCCCAAGCTCTATTAACTGCTTATACTATAACCTGATTACCGACTAACCATTTGGTGCTTGTTTACAAGGTTGCCGATAATTTGCATTAAAGAGAGAAAATGTTGCTATCACAATTAGTAAAGAGTTTGTAATCCATGTTTTTCGACTGTAAAGTTTTGCATGGCAGGTCTTTATTACTGTGAAGAACAAACATAAGATGACGTGTTCACTCAAGCCTTTAGCATTTCATAGTTTATCACTTGTATAAAATAGTGTGAATGTGAAACAATAGGTAAGTTGCCCTTGCCAGATTGAAATTGCTGTCAGGAAAAAAATCATGCCAAACGTAGTTGATTTCCAGAATACGACATAGTTAGAAGGAAGTCATGCTGCATACTATTGATGATCCGAATATCCACTCTATTTTAATACCATTAACTGATTAAACCTTGTTAACAGTTGCTTACATGTGATCCACGATAGAGTCTAATTTTTGGCTTTCAAGTCAGGCAAATACTAATTAATTTTGTATCCCCATTTTTTATTTTGTAGAAAAGATGCAAGCATGAAAGACACCTCCTGTATTTTAAACCAACACAAATTTTATGCGCTGCTAAGATCAGAGGCTGGATTCGGTTGCTTAAGCGTCGTCTTTTTATTCTTATTACAACTTTGTTTTCATTGCCATTTTGACTAACTACTTAATGGTGGCAATGTACCATCTCTTTGGTAGCTGAGAATTACGTGTTTTATACGTGCAAGGACTGGAGTAAAATTACAGTCATTCAAATAATTGATGGCTTTGATATTGAACAATATAAAAATAGTTGTTTCATATTTATTTATGGAAACTCCTAATATGGAATGAAAGAAAACCAATTATAAATATGACAAAAGATTAAGAAGTTGCCCAGAATATTAGGAGAGTATGTCTTATTACATCACTTAAGGAAAAAGTATCCATATGTCACCTTTTTTATGGGGGGGGTCAAATATAGAGATTCCATTAATTAAACGGCTTGATGAAAGACCCACAGTACAAATATATCACCAACTTCAAGGGGATTAGACCAAAATACACACTCTCAACAAATCAAACTAATTAATGCACAAGAGAAGTTCTGGGAACTATTAAAGCTATACCAAACCCCGCAGTAAAGAACCACTAAAAGACAGCTAAATTAAATAGGATGATGACAGCAAGCTATAGCTAAAGTCCATTATAGGAGAAAATTAAAAACCAGTACCCCACTTGTGATTACTAAAGGGGACAATCAACATTGAGCATCAACCCATGCAAACACTTGTTTTATATTCGGAGCTTTTTGTACTGTGCATTGAGCATCAAACAAAAAATATAATGTGGTAACTCAACTCAATATTCTATAAAAAAAATGTTTCTGTTGTGCATTTGTCAACAAACCAAAAAATAGAACAAGAAGTTTTATAGTAAACCCTTTATATTCTTCACTCTTTAATGTGTATCAAATAATTTGATGTTTGTATGATTTTTAAGCTAGCAGATTGGTGAAATTGGTTACTGCACTATTAAATGATCTTTCATGCGAATGATCTTGTTTTATCCAAGATTAAAGAGAAACTCACCTTCCAATCACATGTTACTTACTTTTCCCATCTGTTTCATATCACCATCCATATACCTTTTTTAGTTGAACTCACTAGTCTCTTGCCTTTGTAACAACCTACCTCAGAAAAGGTGCAGTGATGTGAGACATAACAACAACAACAACAGGACGCTATGAAGGAACCCACCTTTTTCAAAACTAATAGTCATACAGTTATCTAACTCTACTATAAAGAACTCTACAAGGTCATTCCCAATTTTTCCATCCTATTTTTGTACCAAACTAGCATCATAACTACTTTGTTTCATCTTGCTTCAAGTTCAACTTCTCCTTTGTTCGTTCACCAAAATGGTCAGAAGAATATCACACCTTACCTTTCTGCTTGCATTTATTTTTATTCCATACCTTGCAAGCCAGTTGGTATGTGCAAAAGGGAAAGACAATGTTAAAGAAGCTTGCACAGTAACTAGGTATCAAAACCTTTGTATGCGCTCGCTAGCACCATTCTCTAACAGTGCTGGAAGAAGCCCTAGCAAGTGGGCAAGGGCTGGAGTGTCAGTGACAATCGGTGAGGTTAAGAATGTCCAAGCATATCTCGCAAACTTAACTAGACACGGGCGTTTAAGAGCAAGAAATAAACTTGCATTATTAGATTGTATCGAGACTATTGCAGACGCCCTTGACGAGCTTCATAGATCACTGAATGTGCTCAGAAGGCTTAGTAGAAGGACATTTGGTACCCAGATGGGGGACCTTAATACATGGATAAGTTCAGCACTCACAGATCAAGATACTTGCCTTGATGGGTTTCAAGGCAAAAAAGTTATGAAAATTCAATTGCTGCAAAAGAGGGTTCTCAAATCCTATTATACAACCAGTAACGCTCTAGCTCTTGTCAATAAACTTGCCACTACAGGTCTAGGAAGCATTTCTGATCCATAGAAGTTATAAGGGAAATGTTTCCCCAAGAAGCTAGAATAGACTTTTAGTAGGAGTGTAACCATTGAGGTTAGTGACATTCCTCTCAGCGGAGAAAACTAATGGTTCAGATACTTCACATGCTTTGTTCTGCGTTGAGTCCTCTGCTCTTGACAAACCCTATGAGAGTTAGTCCCTAAAAATAGATTCATTTGATTTCTTTTCTTCAGTAGTGAAAAATAATTGTAGTGTTTGCTAGGTCAAGTTATGTTTGAGTAATTAGTTTGGATCAGTTAGTACCATGATGGTGCCTGCTCTTTTTAAATATTTTTTAGGCAATCATTCGTGGCATGCAAGCAATCCTTTAAGCCTGAGTCCTCATCCTATTTAATTCCTTTCTTCGGAGTCTTCGATTTCAATCTACACGAAAATAAATGCTATTTTAACATCGCCATGGATAGATATTTTTTTATAAGCAAAATTTATTCAATTCAATGGGAATACAAGAGGTACTCAAACCCGATACAAATATAATTTACCGTCTACAAACGTTTAAACATGTTACATGAGAAGGATAACAATCAAGAGAGTTTGTATCCCACTTTTATGCTTCTCTACGAATGAACCAATCACATGGAAGTCCTTGAAGTAACTCACCACTCAATCGCCATGAACAGATATTTGTAACTCACTGCTTAAACTATTGCAATAACTATAGCTATTGGTATACATTGTAAATTATTTCGTGGACGTTTTTACGTGATTTTTTTGTCAACCTTTTAAGGTGAATTAATGAGGAATCCGGAGTTCTAACCATGGCCCTTGCATATATAAAGCGATGTCCCTTTATAACTTCCCTTTCTAACATATTGACTGCAATTTATAAGGATTAATCTCATATTTTGTTTATTTTCGATATGTTATATTTTATGTTATCACATCTTTAAAGCAATCAAAGAACTTTAATTATCACAAGAAGGTTTGACTTTATAGTTTGGTGGTGCTATCCAAACAAATGTGAATGACACTAATCCATACACTGATGATGGCCTTTGAAGTTTGAGGTCAACACAGGAGCTTTTTTTGGACTTGTATTGCTCTTTATGTGAGCCCTATTCCTACTGACATGTCTATTCCTGAAAATTAGCTTGTAATTTAAGTGTATGTTTGGTATTACTGAACGTACGTCAATATGAAAGTTTTTGGAAATATTTCCGATTGTTAGAAAGGTATTACGGAACGTATATCAATAAAAATTGTTGAATACCTTTAAGTCTGACTTAAATATTGCACTAGTCAGACTTAAAGGTATTCGACGATTTTTAGAGTGTGTTGATTCTATTTTTTGGTTAATCTTAAGCAAGATTTACAATATGAATATAATAAAATCATCTTCCAAGAAGAACTTCATTGATATCAAAAGTCTAGAGCACAATGGGTGAAGCTTGCTGACAATAACACTTCTTTTTCGGCAAGAGAAACAAGATTCATGGGATGCATGACTCTCATGAATGGCCTTTTAGATGGATCAAAAGGATACCTATCAGGTGGATATTCGAGAATTATGTAAGGATTTTTGTGTGCTTTTAGCCAGACTAGGGATTCTTCCCTTGTGAGTGCAATGCCTAATTTTAGTAATCATGGCTTAAGTGCTTTATTGGGGAGTCTCAGGGAGTATCGGGAGCAACATCAGACCAATGATCGAAGGTCATAGAGAGTGGGACATCACATCTCTACCTAAAACCTTAAGACGTTAATACATGAGTCGCCTTTCTTATATATCAATCACTTAACTGATTCACAGTCTAGAACTAACCATCCACACTTGAACCCAATAATCTCCCTCAATTGTTTGTCTTCCACATTTTATATTTTTACTACCGTTACAACCAACATTTAATTCATTCATAGTCAATGTGGGAGTAACCACTCACACTTGAACCCAACAGTCTCTATGTGGGACAAACCACTCACTTGAACTTAACAATCTCCCCTTAAATGTGAATCTCTCACATTTGATGTTTGCCTTGTAGTTACAACCAATGAAACACGCCTCTTGTCTATACCGCAAGAAAGACTTTCTATACAATGATCCAATATCAGGATTTCACTCTCGCTCCTCGACCAAGACAAACTAGTGTTATGGTATCATTTGTCGGGACGGTAGGGAAGCGTCATCAGCAACAACAGACCAATGAGCTAGACCGACAAGAGAGATAGAGTGAGAGACCACACCTCCATACAAAACCTGAAGACATTATGTATGAGTCACATCTTCTATATATTTTATATTCAGCTCATTCATCGATGAAGACTAATCAATCAACTCAATAGTACTCTAACCAATTCGGTGACTAAAGAGGAAGTTGTACTTGCCCTTAAATCCATGAAGCTTTGCAACTTGCAAGTCTCACGGTCCTGATGTATGATTTTCAAAATATGTACCTTAAATGTCTATTAAATTTATGAAAGTCAAACTTCTGTTAGGCCTATAGTTGATTCCTACCATCATGGCTAAACTTTTCTTACATGTCTGAAAAATTGTTGTGTGAAAATGTATGTCCCTAACTGAAACTGAACCCTAACTCTGGGCAAAGGGTTAAACATTAATTCCACCTATGTCGTTTGATAGGGAGAAAAAATATATACTTCAAGAAACATATGATATCATTGACATGAGAGTGAGACTGTAAGAGACATTTATTGATTTTGACGATTTGCACTAGTTTGGCATGAGTTAGCCTCTTATATTCCTCCATGCAATTAAATTAAGGGTCCATTCCTTAAGTATTTTTGTATTGAAATAGGAACAAACATCACCTAAAAACTTATACACAAAAGGTAGGAATCAAGTTTCAACCTAAATAACCACGAAAAATGCTTAACCTAACTAAGAGCGGAGCTGAGATTTTAAAATAGGGGGACCAAGATAAAAATATATGACTTTGAATAGATTTTTTTTTATGCGCAACACATAGAAAAATCAATATAGCACTGATATTTTTCTTATCACTAAAGGAAGGGAAAAAATGGTGCATTTTAGTAGTTATTCACTTATTTGTTCACAACAGTGTTTCTGTTTTGGAAAAAGATTCAGGCATTTGTGACACGGAGTATGCGTGATAAGCAGATTTGTGACACGCGGTATGCGTGACAAGCAGATATGTGCTTTATACCAACACTTTCATGGGTTTGATAACCAATAGTAATGTGCTTGATTTTGACTTAATTGATTGTGTAAAATTAAGGAAAATGTTAACGAGTGTTACCGGACACTCTTTAAGCACTTTAAATAGTAAGTTTATATGAAAAGTTATGTAATGAATGCATTGGAAATTATAATAGTTGACTTTTTAAAAGAATAATTTTCAAATTTGGAATGTTTAAAGAGTGTCCCGGGGACACTCGTTAACAAGATCCTAAAATTAATTATCTTTAAAGAGAGTTGGCTGTAAAATGATTTACGTTAACCTAGTAATTGAGCTGGTTAATGAATTTTACTGATAACAAATCGTTTAAAAGAATCTGAATTCAAGTACTACGTGAACAATTATTGGTCAAATTATCTTTACCTTCTTTTAAGAACTCAAATTGTTACTTTTACTTTTTTTTAATCTCTTAATTTAACCAGGTCAGCAACTCATCATCCTTTAAATTACCTGGATTGATTTGGTTGGTGAATAGATAAGCAAAAAGTATTGATTTGGATTTTAAATTTAGGATTTGAAGGCAAAGAATCCACTAAGGTGTCCCAAAAATTTAACAAATATGTTTCATTTCATTGTAGCTCGAGAATCTTTGTAAGACGGTTGCTTTTCTAACATATAAAACTTCATTACAACACATGAAAATGACGAAATTACCTCCAACGATAGTTAACTACCATTGGCAAATCCGGCAGCAGTTAACTACCGTTGAAGACCCAGCGGTAGTTAACTACTGCTGAGTTACTTTCTTCAATTCATGCCTACCGTTCATTATATGTGATGTTATATTTTTTTATTTGTTTTTAATTCTGAATTTTACTTTGTTGTCTTTCATCAAACACCACCAAATAGAAAATCAGTACCAATCAAAGCATCTTCTTTCCCATCTAACCACCAGTTCTGCCACCACCATCCACCATTTTTTAACTAAAACCACAACCCTCAAATTTGCAGTCAATCTCCCTTTAACAAAACCACAAAACTCAGCCTTTAATCTACGGTCACAACTACCCGATCTCCCTTTTTTTATTTTGGCTTGTAACTACCATTTCATAGCAAAATCACCAGATTCATTGAATCGAAAGAAATAAAAAAAATGTTGTAAAGAAATAAGATCAAAAATGTTGTAAAGGGATTCATGGTTTGTGTAGTTTGTAATTACAACCAGAAAATAAAAAAGACATAAGAAAAATGTTGTAACATGTTCAAAGGGAAATGACACTGGAAAGGAAAAGTGAAAAAAGAAAGAGAAATGAATATTTAGTAATAGTGGGCACCAATGAAAGACACCAACAACCAAAAGTCATGAATTGAAGAAAGTAACTCAGCGGTAGTTAACTACCCACTGTTGGGTCTTCAACGGTAGTTAACTGCTGTCGAATTTGTCGACAGTAGTTAACTACTATTGGTGGTAATTTCGTCATTTACATGTGTTATTATGAAGGTTTTATATGTCAAAAAAGCAATTTTCTCTTTGTAATCATGGTCCATATATATGGTTGAAGCAAGTTGAACATTTTTTAAGCAGCACGTGCCTTTTGACAAGTCAACGTTGCTTCCAATTCAAAGAACTACCAAACAAGAGACGACGTGCAAAGCGTGCGCTATTATGCACCCGGGAGGCCACAGACCATTAATTAATCATGGAGGATCAAGTTGTTTTTCTTTTTTAAGGGTAGCGGATTAATTTGTTGTTAAGCATATTATAATAAAAAATATAATTTTAAATAATTAAAATGTTATTTTAATCGGTCAAAATTATACAAAATGAAGATAAGATCATAAGACTATACTATCTCAATGGTTGATCGAAGCGACCATGGAAATTATATCTGTATTCACGAGTATCTCAAGTATGCTTTTCGATTTTTTCGGATTTCAAAACATGGGTACGAAACTGATAACAGGAATACAATATCCATCCGAAGTCCTCAAACTCGTCTTGAACGTAAAAAATCACTTTCTTACCCCTTTTGTAATTCCAAACCCAATTTTCTTTTGTTTAACTCGAGAAGCCATCATTACCTTTATTATTTTTTTGTCCATTCTATAATGAAATCATATGTAATTTGGTTTAAAAAATTGGATTATAAGTTAATTTAGTTAGTAATATGGTTTGGACTTGGTTATGTTGTTTTGATAATTTGGATTATCAGTTAATTTAGAACATTGATATTTTGACTATATGTTGATATGTCATGTTATTTGGTTTGATGATTGTCATCTTATAAAAATTGACATTGATATTTAAAGGAGCAACCAAATCATTTGGCCAATCAAATGATAAAATAGACATGGTGTTGGATAATACCTTACAACATTGCCCTTGGGGCTGAAAAAAACTTTTTTGATTAAAAAAAGTATTCACTACGGGGATGGGGATGAGGCGGAGATACTAGAACTTAGGGGTGTTCAAAACCGAACATATTCAATAGAAAAACCGCAAACTGGACCAACCTAAACTGAAACCGCAAAAAACTACACTTAGTTTGGATGTATTCGGATCATTATTTTACTTAACCGAACAAAACCAAACCAAACTGCAAGATAAGAAAAATATTAATTAAATATATGTCACCTAGACCAATATTCATAGAAACTCAATGGAAACTTTTATAAAATGACATTTTTTTTGTCTTGTTAAGTTACTTTTTTGATTTGTATTTAAAAAATGTATTTATGTAATATTTGAACTTTTAGAGAATGCTAAACTCTTAGTGTTGTACATTTCTTACAAAATAATAGATCGTGATTCACTGCAGTCACACAAGTGACGCAGTCACGCATTCAAACAATACACATCCATTCGATCAAATCAAGGATGCAAATTCACTTTCACCAATTTTTCCACTCAAGTCCATAACACAGGGTAGTAAAAAGGGAAACAAGTCTTCTCCATCTTCCTCTCTACATGATGCATTTCTCATCATGTTCCTCAGTGAATATCTTAAAGCTGTTTCATTGAAATTTGGGTGAATGAAAACAACCAACCCCTCACTGTGAAATTGAATTTGAATGGATCGGAATGAAATTAATTGAAATTCTTGTTGAATTGGAACTCTCTTCCCTTGGAATGAATTGGACTAAATTGATAAAAAGGGAAATAAATTCCAGAAAACAAAAACAGAAAAAATAAATAAATGGAAAACCTTGATATTGATTAGTTCCTGAAACACTGCGTTCTCTTTCTGTGGGATGTTTTCGACAAGATCTTGTGTTTGGGGGTCAATTTACAGATGAGAGAAAACAATTATGTGAAACCCAAAACTCAAACTTTTTTTATTTGAAAAGGTGAGTGCTCTAACATGTTGAAGGAATAGAAAAGATTGTGGTTGAAGCTGCAGAGAAGAGAAGGTGAATCTTAGGAGGGGGAGGGATGAACGATGGTTTTAGCTTTTTTCTTATCTAGTGTTTGTGGCTTAAAGTTGAAAGATTAGAGAAGGTGAATATGCAGTGAATCACAATCCCTGCGGTTGCACGGATAAGATCCTTGGTTCGCCCCCAAAACAAGTCATGTTGTGATTCTATTGAGAGACATTGATACAAAATAATTAGGTGATAACAGATAAAAGACATTGATATAAAATAATTAGGTGATTACAGATGGTCACATGAAACTTCAAAAGCAAAATTTCCTACAAGTCTAAACTTCACCCTCATCAGGGGATAAATTACCCAACACCTTAAATCACAATGTAAAGAAATACATTGGACGACAAAAAAAAACGGCTTGTGTGAGATGCACAAGACCGTAAAACCATCTTTATTGTCAGTAAATCTGCACTAACCTTCATCTCATCTCAGTTTTCTCGACAAATATGAACCACGTACAATTCTGTAAGGTAGAATCAAGTAACAATAAGAATATAACTACCGGTTGTCACATCAAGGTATTGTTCTTTATGAAATTGAGGCAGATAAAAAATGAAAATATGCTTCCAAAGGAGGTTCAATGAAAGGTGTGCTTGCATCTCTACTTACTTGTGAGACTCTGAAGAAGGTCCATGTTGTTGACTTGAAATTTGATTCAATTGGTGTTGGAGTTGAACTGCAATCAGATCACCTTCAGCTCCTCCTGCAGATACAGGAGAACCCTGGAAACTTGTCACTGAACTCTTTCCAGATGATGACATGCCTGCAGATTTAACACCTTAAAAATGAATACCAGTAGGAGTGCATTGTTCTCATGAATTTGATTCCAATTTTGTATACTTTTACTAGGCAAAAATTGTATAGTTGATAGATAGTATAGACGATAACTATCTCTTAAGTTTATGAACAGAAATTCAACCTGCTGAAAATACTCAATGAATATGAAATTCAGCTTATGAGCAGAAATTGAACACCCTGACATGACATGTGAGCTCTACCAAAATGATAATACATTTTAATTATATCATTATATAATTTGTCAATTGTTAGCTCAAATACTACTTTAATTACATATATTACCTTGAAATAAGATGACAATACAGAAGACAACAGTGCAAACCATGGCAAACATGCTGCTACTGGGAGACGAAGACACTTTAGCGGCTTTCATCTTTTTCAAAGCTTTCATACGCTCCACCCTTGCACGCTTCAACAAGGCAAGTTGAGTGATCTCCCTAATTAGCTTTAGGTCAGCAGCATCCAATGACGGCCCTCGTGGAGCTCTAGGAGGTTTAGCAGCCTTTTTGTTACCAGATTTTTTACGTTTCTCCTTAACCGGACTATTCTCTACACTTTTCACCAAGTCCTGCCCTGTCAATAACTTGTTAGGCTCTTTCACCATTTTCACAGAATCTAATACACTATCTCTTTCTTCAACTTTTATAGAATCTCCAAATAATGTCCTTTCTTGTTTAGTATTACCCAAATCATCTTTAGTTACTGCCAACCCACTTTCAATATCAATATCAATATCAATATCAACTTCACCACCCTGCCCCTTCATATTTTTTTTTTTAGGTTAGGAATGGAATCACCCTGCATCAAATTGAGAGGGTAAACTTAGCAAGAATGACATTGAAAGAGGGTTTTATTGGTAAATGAAAGAAGGTACCTACCTACCTTTGATGAAAAGAGAAGAAACCCAAGATCCGATGAGGGGACAAAGAGCATAAGAGACGGACACTCACTCACAGGAAACTGCTACACTCACTGCAATTTCACCTGTTGTTGCATTCAAATCTCTCTCTCTCTCTCTCTGTTATTCTTCAAAAAAAAAGGGATTTATATAGCTGGAGAGAGAGAAGATGCTAGGAAGGAAGGAGAGAAGAGAGACCTTACCACCGACAGTTGGCAACACTGCTGCATTTCACACACTCTCTCTCTCATTTTCTATTGCTGTTTTCATTCTTTATTAATCATTTTCTTTTTTCTATCTTTTCTCATGTGTTTGTGTTTCCATCATTAATGCAATGCAATGCAATGCCCTTTTCTATCTTTTTTATTTTTACTTTCTTAATAAAGTAATCCAATGCTCATTATTTTACATCTTTATTCTTTGTTTTATCAAACAATCATTTCGTCTCAATTATAACAATATTTTAGATTTATTTAATAATTAATATATTTCACTTTAAAAAAAAAATGTATTCGGCTCATATTACAAACGGATTCAATTATGAAAAAACAATGATATAATACTTCAAATTCATGGTATTATAGAAAAAAAACATAAAGAATTTCATCAAAAATGACAATATTTATTTAATTCCTTGGCATGTGTAATTTCTTCAAAATGGATAAGTATTTTGAAACAGAAGAAGTATAAATCGACTTTTTATCGGCGAATCAATCATCATTGATGCAAATTTATTAATTTATTTATGAGTTTCTTAACTAGGTTTCCTTTTTTATTGTAAACTAGGAAAATAATATTTTTTAAATCAATCATCATTGATGCAAATTTATTAATTATCGTTCTCTCTTTTATTAATTTATTTATGAGTCTCTTAACTAGGTTTCCTTTTTAATTATTAACCACGAAAATATTTTTTTTATGTTAATCTTTCGATTTTAACAGGAAAAGTGCTCTGAAAATACATAGTTCAGCCGAAAGGTACATAAAATCTTATCAATAATTATTATTTATAAATTGAGTTCAAGTTCTTTTCAATAATTTATCTTTTGGTTGAGCTCGTAAACCACATTAACTCAATTGTTTAGTTTAACTAAAAAACTATATTTTCTAAAATTGTGTAGATGCGGAAAGTAGTATAATAGAAAATAAATGCGTGAAATTATGTATGTTATTACAAGAAAAACTTTCATTAAATTAAATAAACAAGATTTGTAGGGTATAGTTTCTTTTAATAATTTATTTATTTACACTTTTCCTTAACTATTATACTGATATATTTTTTATTTAAAAAAAAATACTAGTGCTACTTTAGACACACTGGATTTTAAGTTAAGAATAATTCTTGTAAAAAAAATTGTGAATACCTCTTCACCGACACTTATGTTTTGAGGTGCACTTTCGTGGAGTTGTCAATATTGTAGTAATAATTATAAGAAAAAACAAAAGAAATGAGTTTACACACGTGATATAAATAAAATCTTACGTTCAAGTTTCAAGTCTTTAATATATTTTCCTTTCGAAAAAAAATCTTACTGTATATTTTAGTCACCTTTTTTTGAAAGAAATTTATTCACTTTTATAAATTAATTTCCTTTTGAAGGTTTTATAAATTAATTTTATTATTAAAATTATTTTACTACTGATGCATATCATATTTTGGTAGTGTATATCATATTTATCATATTTAAGAGAACTAAAATTGCAAAAGTATAAAAAAAAAATTACAATATATGAATAATTAAATTTTTGGTGCTTAAAATTTTATATTTAATTTATCTTTTGTTAAAAAATTCTAAAATTTTATGTTTTTAATATTCTAAACATATAAACTAATTCAAAAATTTGAATAGTATACATCGGTTGACTTAAAAATAGGGATAAAAAATGATGATAAAAAATATTTGAAGGATAATTGTTTATAGAAGAAATTTAGAATGGTTAAAAATATAATTTGATAAATTTATGGAGACCAAAAACTTATTTATAGAACTTCTTTTTAATTAAAAAGAACTTCCAATGAAATTCTGCATGGCTCTTCGAATGATTTTTGTGATATTTATTTTAATTAATTTTATTCTTAGTTTTAATTTATTATTACTTACTTTTGTAATTGTACATTTTAATTAATACTATATATATTTCTTTTGAAAGAATATTTTTTACTTTACAATTATGATTATGGAAATGAACTAAAAATTAGTTAGTACGTTTATGATAATTAGCTTAAAATTATCATTTGTATTCACTTCTAATTTTTTTTTGGGTTATCACCTTATTGGCACTAAGTTTTCACTGCCGTTAAAGTTTTCGCAATTTCGACTATAACGGACGTTGTGATATAAATAAAGATCTTTGTTGTGTGAATTAATCACAACATTTCATAAATCTTATTAAAATAATTTATATTATCATTTAATGTATAATAACTTAGATTAATCATTTTCCCGATATTATAACATGTTTAAACTAAATATAATATCATGACATCGTCCTACTATCAACTACACTACATCACACAAACGATAGAACACATGAGGCATGCATCAAACACAAACAAACGGCAAAAAATGGCTTCGTCTAGGGTGCATGACCCTAACGGGTCTCTCACCCGTAGGAGACCATAAAGAAGACCAATTTTTTTTCTTTTGGTACCTAAAATGAATTTTAAGTGCGATAATAATATTTTAATTAAAAGGAAATCTCAAAATTGACCTTGTATTTAAATGAAAGGTTAAATATATTTTGGTCCTCATAAATATACAAACTTTACATTTTAAAATTATGCAACAAACAACAACACAGACATGGTCACTCACTCTAACTCCATGTCTCTATCATTGTTCTCTTTTTTCCTTTTTCATCACCATCAGTCACAACACAATCAAAGCCCCGATTTCTTCTTTAAAATTTCATCTAATCTTTGCAACCTAAATTAAGAGATTGAGTGTCAATTTTAAATTACCTTGAATGAGATATGGATCTAGATTGAGTGTCAATTTTATCCTTTTTATCTAATTTTCAATTTTAAAACAAGATTCTCTACAAAAATTCTGTTTTTTTTTTTTGTGTTCGTAACGGCGCTTCGCGATCATAACGCCGTTTGTAACGGCGTTTTCTCTGTGAATTTCATCCTCGACGTTAAAAAGAGCAAAAACGGTAACAACTATTTTTGTGGTATTGTCCCGTTTTTTTAAAACCTTGGCTTCACCAATGCAGACATATAACTAGTCTATTAACGATCTGGATAAGGAACTTGATACCTTGAATAGTGGTTTTGAGGCAGAGTTGTTGAAGTTTTCAAAAGAACTATTGACTTGCAACAGTCGAGAATGAAATTGAGTTAGAAAACATTTTGCAGAGTGTGATAACAGATCACTCCAGTTAAATGTGGAATTTAAATAGAATATTTTGTATGGAATTCAAAGTTGTATCACCAAAAATGTTTTAAAAGGAGGATTTGCATTGTATTGAAGCCACTAACAACTAGTTTATTCATGTTACATAGATCTTGTGAATCATTGATTTCATCTCCAAAAAAAATACATATAGTGGTGGAATTTCAAACTCCAAATTTTTCGCTTATTTAACTTAAGAGACGACTCTTTAGCCTGACAATTTAACCTAAAAATATGTTAAATTAAATTCTTAAAACATTTTATATAGATAATCTATTTTTATAATTGTTTCCGGCAACCGCAACAAATGGCATAATGTGTCTGTACTCTCTACTCTTTTGGTTGGACAATCGGGTATAATATAAGTTGTTTTATGCACCCCCACGTAGTCAAAAAGTTTAATGTAATCAATTAATCCGTGTATATAAAAAAACAATAAAAGTAATTAACAACTCTTTCAGATACTTTAAAATTGTTTTGTTACGAAAATAGCTTTAGAAAATTCATGAACCGAACCCACATGAAAAAGAGGAGAGGTGGGTAGGCCTAGTTCACCAAACCAAGTGAGAGATATGCTGAGTATCTCAAAGATGATTCCTCTCCTCATAATATTAGTGACCAGTGTTAATTGATGTAAAGAGCTCTTCTAAGGACTAATTTCTTCTGGCATATATGAGAAGGAAACGACAACAAGCATAGGAAGCATAATGAGACTGAAAAATATGAGTTTTTTATTTCCTAGGTTTCTACATTTAAATTTGTTTTGTTTAAGATCTATCAGACATTAAATACGAATATCTCTTTCACTAGTAAATTTAAGCCTAAATTTAAACATTAATTTGTATGAGAGTATATCATCTTCCCCTATTTTTAACCTCGTATGTTGAGAATGAGTTATGTCCCTCGGCCTTCATTTAACCTTGATGTTCATATTCTTTATGGCTTTTACCATGACAAAAGTATGTAAAATATGCAGAACAATCCCAGGTTGGGAAAGGTTACACAAGCCATTCTTTAGGCTCCCAAATCCCAATTCCATCCCATATTCAGATTCATCTATATACATAAACTCATTAATTTTGTGACCCGCCTTCATTTTAATTTTAATACTTAATAAAATTTAGGGTTAAATATATTTTTGGTCCCTATAAATATGGCAATTTTTTATTTTAGTCCCTCAAAAAAAAAATCTTCAACTTTCAGTCCCTCAAAAAAATTTCATCTTCACTTTTGGTCCCTCATTTAAAGTAAACTCATATATAGAACTTATATTTTAAAATAAAATTTTGCAGAAAAATTCATAATATTATAAGAATCTCTCCCAAAAAAATTAGAATTTTTTAACAAAACATGAATTTAATATGAATTTTTATATTTTTTAAGGTTAAAAATTTATATTTATTTTGTGCTTTGTTGAAAAATTCTAAAAAAAAATTTTGGAATATTTTACACATTTCTGTACAATTTCATTAAAAATACAAAAATTAAATTAAAAATAGGAACCAAAAGTAGTGATTGAAAATTATATATGAACTACAAGTTGAAGAAAATTTTTAGAGGGATTAAAACAAAACGTTAGTATATTTACAAGGACCAAAACATATTTAACCCTAAAATTTAAACAAGTTAACTAACATAGAGATTGAACCTAGAAAGGAATTAAACTCTCGCAACATAGCAAATTAATATCGATTGTCTCCGGCGAAGAGAACCTATAACTATAAGAAACCAACAAAATATGTACACGTGGTATTATTTCATTCACTGTGAGAAGTCACGTAACTTTAGCTAGGTCTTACCTATGAATTTTTGTACGTTCATATTATTTCTTTTATAAATAAATAATTGTATTAAGCATTGCTACATTATTTCTTTTATAAATAATTGTATTAAGCATTGCTTTAAATACTTATAAATCAACCATGCATTTTTTAAAGACTCAATTATGACAGATTTATAGCAGGGACCTCATGTCAAACAATTTGATCTTTTCATTGACATTGCTGATTTGTCCCTGCACCTAGACGATACATCAGTGGCAAATAATAGAAACATTTTAAGTCGAGATTAAAAAATATTGGTTAAAGACTATTTTCAAGGACCTACTACGATACAGAGCACGTGGTTTCAGATATTACAATATTTGCCAGGTCCCCCTCCTCACAATAACATTAAAGAAGTCTTGCCTAAAATAACTCATTAAGGAAGATTTGTCTGTTACGGCGAATAGAGTCACCACATGTAACATATTTTTAACATTACGAATTTTCAATTGGTAAAAACTTTATCTTCTCTCCTTTTTGACTCTTCAAACTAGTCGGGTCTAATCTAATTTTTGCATACAAATGTAGACCAAATAGTATTTTATGAAAGTTTAGACAAAAATTTGACTAAAAAGACTAACTTTATGTAATATTAGTAGTATTCCATAGTTCTCTATTCGTTAAGAATGGACTATCATTACAAAATAACTAAAAAGGTGAATAATCTATTAATTCATCCTTCATATGATTTAAAACTAGAATAGTGCACTAGTAATAATAAGGATGTAGCTAGATCCAACACCATTTTAAAGAGTTAAGAAAAAGTTTCAAATCAGAATTTTCAGTATAACATCTGCCAATTAAAATCATGAATGGCATCTGAAATGAATTCAAATAATTTTGTAGATTTTTCTAGGAATAGTCAGTTCATAATCAAAGACAATGCAATTGGTCCCAAATCAAAATTCAAAGTAATCAATTCAGGAAAAATCCGACAGTCAGACTGATCAACGTAGGACTATTGCAGAACTACAGTCAATACAAACTATAAAAGGACAGTCATATAACATCTGAAATTTTTGTATATTTTACTGAAGGTAGTCAACTTAAATATGAACACGATGCAATTTATGCTAATAAAATCAACAGGAATGAACAATTATATCATATAGTAACATTTCCCTTTCCTAGCACGACTCCGGGAGCGGCCTTTCTCACTAAGTCCTAGGTCCCAAGCCAAAAAAAAATCTAATTTCAATTATTTATTTATGCAAAACTTTATATCATCTGATAACATATTACAATATTTAAGTGTTCTGAAGTATTATCCAACCAGAGCAACTACTCCAGTGAAAAAAGTAAAAAAATCAGAGCAACTACTTAATAATGAAGAGTTCAAATAATGCACGACGTTAAACGCATTATTAAAAGATAGTACACAAATTGTTATTACATATTAGTCCTAATCTAAATCTAATAGCTCTAAACATTCAAAAATACTGTGTTTTCCCATTACGAAAAATAACTTCAATACTACATGCATTGACTAACATATGAAAAACAACTTCACAATAAAAACAGGGTATCGTTTCTTTTTCTTTTTTTTTTAGAGTTACCTTTTGTTATTAATCCACCAGAAATTGTGTTTGGTACTACGTTAAGATCATTAAAAAAACATAAATATCAACAGAGAAGTGGGTGAAGGAAATATTCTAAAACTTGAAGATGGCAGAACCACTTGATGGCTTGGAGGCAAATACATAAAGACCAAGATCGTTCTTCTTAATAACACCCTTGTCTATCCTAGGCTGGTAGTAATGTTCCTGCAATGATGTGTAGAATGGATCAATGACAACTTGTTAATTACAAATTTTTAGTGTTTAAGGTTGTTAAGTATTATTATTTGATCGCAAACCTTCAAATTAAGGATGAATTGTGGGACTATGCTCTCTTTCACCAAAGCGACAGCACAACCACCCCATCCAGCTCCAGTAAGCCTTGCTCCAAAAGCACCATTGTCACGAGAAATCTTGGTAAGTTCTTCCAACTCCGGACAGCTGATTTCATAATTAGGGAAGAAAAAAATATCAATTTTATGTGCTGAAAAAAGAAACTAAATTTTAAATGATTATTCTTCATATTTTTTATTGTAAAGTTCACATCGCAAACCATGTCTTGTAAAGAGGATTCTAGGGAAAATCCACTAATTGACAGTGCACACAACTTTTCAAAAACAATTAAAATATTGTTTGTCAATACCTGCATTCGTATAAATTACTGCAGCTATAATGACTCTCGTTCATAAGGTCACCAAGTTTCTTTAGCATCTCCTCGTCACTGAAAATTTTGGGTTGTCAAATGCAAGAAGCATAATCCAATTACAAAATCATCACAAATTATGCAAACTAATGTGATTAGAGAGAATATATCCACTAGTTCTTTCATCCCCATTATAAACTAAATGAATATTGGAAGTAAAAACGCACACATCAGTAATAACCACAAGCTAGATCAGGCACGTATAGTAGTAGCAGATGTGGAACATTTCAAAAGGTTTGCCTGGATGTCTTATTGTCCACCTATTAATGAAAAGTAGAAAAGCCAAGCACATATACGAGCTAAATATGTTTCTCGTTTCAAACAAAATTGGTCACTTTTGGTTTTAATTTCCTCTAAAATAAAATTAAAAAAAGGGCAACCTGGTGCACTAAAGCTCCCGCATACGCAGAGTCCGGGAAGGGGTCCCACCATTTGGTGTATTGTACGCAGCCTTACCCTGTTTTTTTACACAAGAGGTTGTTTCCAGGACTTGAACTTGTGACCTTCCAGTCACATGACAACAACTTTACCAGTTGCGCCAAGGTTACCCCTCTAAAATAATTCACCTAAATTTTGCTCCTTATTTATTGTAGCCAATTTTATAGAGATGAAAAACAATTATAATCCTTTCTATATATTTCAAGACGCGTAGTAGTAAAGCCAAAAATTGCTATCAAGCCAGTTTGACTAGGGATCCCACATTGACTAGAGATATGACCAAAGTGGTCCAGCCTTTATAAGGTTTGGAGTGATCTTCCTTTATTGAAGCCAATTTTATAGAGATCCATAACAAATCTAACCCTACCTTTATATCTCAAGGGCAAGGCACATAGTAGTAAAGCCAGAAATTTGTATCAAGCTGGTTTGACTAGGGATCCCGCATTGACTAGAGATGTTGCCAATGTGGTCCTTCATTAATAAGGTTTGGAGTCATCTCCTTAGAAGCTAATTTTGTGGGGTTAAGTTGGGCCCTAAATGCAAATTTTAAGAACGTAAAAAAAAATAGCTAGGGTCAAAACCTATGAAGCACGGACACTCCTTCGATTAAGCGTGTCCTAGTGTCGGACACGTGTCGTGTCCGACACTACACTGACACTTATAATTACACTAAATTATGTGATTTTTTCAAATTTTTAGCGGTGTCGGAGTGTCAGTGTTGTGTCCGGTGTCCGTACCCGTGTTTCATAGGTCAAAACAATGTTCAATCCGCCTGTTTCAAATTTAAACCATCTGTAACCAGAATTTTCTAGGGTTAAAACTACTTCTCAATAACTTCTTCTTATCCTTTTACATGTGAATTATCAAAACCAGTTGCTCTAGAAGCTATAAACTTCAAGCTTTTGAGCAATGCATAAATGCTTAGAAAAATCACATTAAACAGAGCACGCATGATGATACTATGAGTCTATGATAGATCCAACGGACATACCTTAGATTTGATGATACAACGTCCTTGAAAGCATATACCCTCTTGGCTTCTGAATACACGTGAGCAGCTCTCTACATGTGAAAGCATAAAGTGAGACAATGCATTAGCTGTTAAAACCAATGGTAATGGTATGTTGGCAATGGTAAAACTCAAAAACCACAATAAATTTTTAGACATTTCCTAACTGTAGTACGCCATACATGAAATCTTCTCTAATGGGATTAAAAACAAAACCTGATGCAACTTGTATTGCTTTGCAGCTTTAATGACTTCCAAGTAGGATGCATTAATATTCAAAAATGTAGTCAGCTTTTCCCCAGTAACTTCTTCAATTTCTTCAGCTGTATATGGTTCTTCTTTCAAATATTCCTGTAGCGAAAGAACGTTTTTATAAACAGAAAAAGAGTTGAAATTTTTATGAAGGCAAAAAATATATGTCCACATCAGTTGAAACAGAAATTTTCTCTACATAAAATTTAAATAGTAATAGAAGGAAGTTTCACAGGGTTAATTTTAAGAATGGCATCACACCACGTTAAATTACCTTCACAGCAAGTACAGGATCAGATGAGTTTCGAGTACCAGCAAATGATACACATAACCCTTCAACATCGGATAGAGTTTTCGCTTTTGAAATTGCCTCAGTTGGTGCCATTCCTAGCTTTATAGCAAGCACAATCTGGAAATTTCACAATAGCACTTGTGTGTTAGTATATATAAATTGGTAATGAAAGGATTAGCAAGTTTCCGGTCCATCTAAGCAAACTAGCTTTCAATGTTTGCATGCATACACATGTGAACAACGATTAACTACGACATGAAATGACTACGAGTATCTGAAATGAACAAGTTTTTGCTTTGTTCAATACAGAAATAGGTAAATAAATGACTTATTAGGTTTTAGTCATCTGACAATGTGAACAGTTTTGAATGAGTTAAATTGAATTGATCGGTCAAAGTTACTTAATGTGGACTAGTGGTAAGTGGTTTTGGTAAGTAACAATTCATGGGTTTAAATCACTGTGATTACATTGTGCCAAAACACAAGGAAGGAAAATAATATTGTACTAACAGGCTAAAAAGCAGGTTGATATAAATGCTCTGCTCCAGAATAGTATTTAGGGAGCAAGTACGACAAATAATTATAATCATAATCAGCTTAAAATGCACTTACAGCTGCTAAACGACATTCAACAACCCTGTTATTATAATTTGTGGCAGCAGTAACAGCCTTCTGAGACTCTGCCAAAGAATGGGCTATCACAAAAGTCCCACCAGCAGGCAGTTGCACATCCGTCGCACGAATTGGGTTGAAATCAATCAGTTCGGCAAACCCATTCTTGGCCATAACAGATATTGCCTGTCGAGTAAAATAAGAAGGAAAAAATGTAAAACCAGGTAAAATGTCAGAAGGTCCCAAGAACAGCAAAAATAGCATTTATGCATACTGAATAAAGTTCTTTATACCAAGTAACAAGAGTATTCATAAAATACTTATGATACGACCTGGTATAAAAAGTACTGTAATGCACAATGCACTGATGGTATAAGGGGGTGTTAGGGTATATAGTTCAATTAAGCACTTATTCAATAGCAACAAAGAAGGAGTGATGGGAAACTTTAAATAAGTTCTGTATAGGCTGTTTTTATGAGGTATACCGAGCAACTTATGAAAATAAGATGAAAATCACCGTAGGGTATTCAAATGCTATTTTTTTTCAAACCGCTCCCTAAATCAAAAAACTTCCGTAGAGAACTGACTATCATTTTAAACTTGAGGCCAACGACATAGATAGAAACTCTGTAAATTAGTAAAACTGTCTGAGTCACTTCCGACCCAGACAACAACCCATCTGGAACACAGTGTTGCAGAGCTTGTTTTTCAAAATTCATATTTTATAGAAATGTAAATGAAACCAAATAAGAGTAGTAGAATATTTTTAACATAGCTTCATACTAAACGATGAAATACAAGAAGCCCGTATACACATGGTGATATGGCCGCATAGGTCACATAAGATGCTATAATTTGAGTTCCAGTTACGGACATCATTAATCAATCAGTGCCAATTATCAGGAAGCTGTAATGCTTCCATGGAACGGTGGTTTAGAAGAAAAAACTATACAGCTTGGAATTTCAGAGACATTCACATTAAAATTAATATAAAATTTCTGTACTGAAAGATGTGCACAACCTGATCCATCCCACCAGATTGTGTCCCAATATGTCGTTCACAATCACATGTAACTTGTGCGAGTTCTTTCTGTCAACAATGTACGATAATCTGTGTTAGCAACAAAATAAAAGAGATAGTTTCAAAGACAAGCTTTCAATAAAAACTTCGTAGTGATATTTGATTTCTAAAAACAACAATTATCCTACCACACTATAGAACTTTAGCTTGTTTGAGTAAATAGGATAAAACTAAAAATCATAATAATAAATAAATATATAAATCATGGAGGCATAAAGATTTACAAAATATCCTTTCAACTGTTACAAATAGTTTGAAATAGGGACCAGGTCAGATCTTCAAAGGGCGAACACATGAAATTCCAGTTGTACAGTGTATGTCAGTTGTGAAATGATATCAAATTTTTCATATGCTGCTAAATTATCTTGCATCTAAAACAATTTAAATATTGTTTTCTTCTGCTACCAGAACTACACAGAAACTACAGTAATGTTGCTTATTGGAATTCTCAATAACTTATAAGAAACAAATTAAAATGTATCCATGCATTTGGCAAAAGAATAAAATAATGTATCCATGCTTCAGCAAGAGCTGTCTAAATTTGCTCTTAAAAGCAGAAAATATCATATACAGCCCAGAAAGCAGACCTTTGGGAAGTTCACATCAAAAGCAGCCATAATAGCAATTGTGGAAGAGCAAACAAATGCCGCAGAGCTTGATAGTCCCGAACCTGTAAAACGTAAATATTGTCCTCTTAATATAACCCCGCCAACAAACCAAAGAGACGAGTCCCTCTAACTAAACAAATATAACGGTCAATACTCACTGAGTAAATTGCAATACCCTGGTAGAAAAATTAATTTAAAACAAATCAACTCACCTGTTGGCACGGTCCCATCAACAAGAACATCAAGTCCAACAGATTCGCCAACATCCACTCCCTTCAATTTTGCATAGTCATAAAAACCTTTGTACCTACAGAAATTACAGAAATCCTATCATCAATTAATACTGAATCCGAAAAAAAATGCTCCATTTTTTTCTCATTCACTGACTAAGTTGATTGTTCTTCTGCTTCATCCATATACACCCATATCATTTTGCCTTTCACTATAAATAGTAAATATATAACATCACATAAAAATATGAAATAAACTCACCCACATATAAAATAATGACCCCATTTGTGATTCTTCAAATCCAATTCCTACACACACAAAAAAAAAAAATATTTAACAAGTTGAATCATAAAGAACAGCAAAATACATCCTTGGAACGTTTAGTCTGTGTTTTGTTCTACAGTGACAAAAATTTATTCCGAATGTAGTGTTTCTATAAAATTGATTCTGCTAAAAGTGAGTTTAATATAAAATGATTTATGTTTTGATACAATCATTAAAATTGGGTTGAACAATAAACACAAGGCTAAATATAAACAGTAAAGTCAAAAGCTCCAAAAATTAGAATCAATTCTATACGAGAACATCGAAACATGTCAAAATCAATTCTACTTAACAGTTCCGCCTCTTCCAAAGGTGGAAGCAAACACACACTTGTTATTATTATTACCATCATTATTATTTTTACTACTCCTACTATGTTATTAGTTAGTTACTGTATGATTTTTTGAAGAAATTATTAGTTACTATGATTATTACTATACGATAAAAGTGAAGATGAATATGAACCTGAAGAGGATCAGCAGGATAAGTACAAATGGAATATTTCTGATCATTAACATTAGCGATTCTAAGAACTTTTTGAGATTCATTTTTCCTAATAGCGATAATCGTATCTTGACGAATAGCCATAGGTAACACCGAATATCCTTCATAATCAATATGTTCCCCAATCAAATTCACTCTTCCTACACATCACAAAACAACAATTAATCAGTTAATAAATATAGAAAAAATCCACAAATCAATTGCATAATGAATTTGAATTATCGAAGATGATTTCGAACCAGGTGAACGAGCGAATAATTGAGGAGAGTGACCAAAATTTTCTACGAATTTAGATTTGAGAATATCGAAACGAAGCTGAGCTTCTTCTAGAGATGAACCTCCGCCATAGACAGACTCCAGGTTATCGTAAATCGGGATCGGAAGCTCGTCGTGCGTCGCCATTATCGTCGGTTTATCTGTTTTCACTTTGCTTTCTCTTTCTCTCTGTGTGTGCTAGTGAAACAGATAAATTTAATTTAATTTAATTTATAGCGTTGAATAATTTTGGAAATTAGTAATAATTATCGGAAAAATTGTAGGACTGTGAATGGATAAGTAGGATTTAGGATAGCGATGGAATTGTGTATGTATCGGTGATGGTTTGGAATTGAAATCAATGTAAACGGTGAAGAAAGAGTGTGAAGATGATTTACGTACGTGGCAGTGACATTGCTCACGTGAATTCAGTTCATTAATCATTGTGATTGTGACTACTCCTTTTTTTCACCTCCGATTTTTTATTTTTATGACAAAAATAAATAGTAAATAAATTTAAGGATTTAGATTAATCAATTTTGCACTATCTTTACATTTTATTTTACTTTTGTTTCTTATTTTACCCTTTTTTTTTATTTGTATTTTTACAAAAACAAACTTATTTCATTTTATTGACAACAATGATATGAGTAAAATGGTGAAGCATACGTTATCCCTTTATAAATTGGGGGGTAGTTTACCCCTCAAGATAAGTATGATTCAATTTTGGATTGAAGAAGATGAATATTACATGTGGAACGAAGGATATAAAGAAGTTTGATATTCTTCAGATGAAAACGGTAATTGATCGTAAGAAAAAATCAAAATTGTGAAGCCTATGTTATCTCTTGATGAATTGAGGATAGTTTACCCCAAATAACATGTAGGAATCGATTATGGAAAGGAGGAGGTGAAGATCACAAGTTAAATGAAGCAAATGAAGAAGTTTGATGTTCTAGGTATGAAAATGGTATGTAATTGTATGAAAAAAGACGAAAAAAATGTAATTTTCTTTGATATGGGTGAATTACCTCCAAATCCTTAACGGGTAATGTACAAAACCCCGAGTAAAATAGGTTAGACTCAAATCAAAAAAATCAAACTAGTATAAAATTATGGGATCTGGAACGTGAGTGTAGAAATAGCACACAATTTTAGATCACAATCATTGGTTGTATCTCGGCCCATTCATATTACATATTAGAATTTTTTTTTCCGACCCTATATGCCAAAAAATTCTAAATCTGACCCTCTATCAGATATATTTTCCAAAATGACCCACTTTCTATTTTTTTTGGTTTTTTTTTGTCGTTTTCCTCATTCCCGCCATTTGAAACGGCGGGAATGAGCCCCCTTCCCTAACACTTGTCTGCGCGTGACAGGTTTAACTTACTTTTTTTTGCCATTACCGTCATTTGAAATGGCGGGACTGAATTGTTATTATTTTTTTCATTTTTTTGTTTTTTTTGGGCAACATATGTACGATAAAAGCGCAAATAATAATAAATAAAATCATATTAATGATAATAATGATATATTTGATTTATTAATTTAAAAACACTAATTATTTTATTCATAAGAAATAAAAACATAAACCACTTTCTCCGCGGCAACCATTTACGCCAATGTAAACTATGACCTCCCGTAGCACATAATTTATCTTTTTTATTTCGTACGGGTCGTTGGTCTTGCTCTTCCTCGTGCTCTTCCTGTTCCACATCCTCGTCAGGAATTTCAGCATTGTCATTAGTTTTCATAGTGACTTCATTTTGCACTTGTGAAGCTGAGTTGGTCCAGATTTCATTAACGAAGTCATCCTCATTAAACCCTGCTGCCAGACTTTCTATGGTATTAGTTTGCGAATTTGGCCATTGAGGTGCGTAGTTTGTTTGGGGAAAGTTTACAATGTGTGGAGGGGTTGGTAGGTTGAACGATGAGTATTGTGATTGGTCTGGGTAACTGGTTTGTGTGGTGTACTCAGTTGAATTGAAGTCGTCAAATGAATAGTTTGATGTTCGGGAGCTTTCTCCATGATGACTTTGTTGAGAATAGCTTGGATATGAGATTGGGGTGTTATGTAAGATTTGGTTTGTAGGTTGTGGCGGTGATTGATAAGTTTGGTTGTAGTTGTAGTTGGTGGATGGGTTAAAGCTTTGGTCAAAGTTAGTGGGTGGAGGTGTCATGAATTGGTTGTAAGATGGAGGTGTATTTGACCACATATTTTCATCTGGCACCGTATAGGTTTCTGGCGCTGCAGGATAGTCACGCGTCAATCCTGGAAAAATTCCTGCACATCTTTGTCAATAATACTTCTCTAGAATGAAGTAGATAAAATAGTCACAAGGAAGGGGGGGTTTGAATTGTGACCCTTTAATAATTATTCTGTAACTTAAAAAGTAAT
>Ga0315914_1002073_pt1 | contig 30613 bp, 15 predicted proteins | sample MpolenodulesMG_FD_203920 | JGI IMG/M metagenome (GOLD analysis project Ga0315914, IMG submission 203920) | Medicago polymorpha root nodule microbial communities from Los Angeles, California, United States - elongated nodules | ecosystem: Host-associated > Plants > Roots > Nodule | place: USA...
TCACATCCAAACACTTCAATTTATGTAAGTACTTTTTAGTGTACATATCCAAACATAAATAGCTTATCAAGTATAAGAGCTTACGATGTAAGCTCTAATATTATAAGCCCTAATGCTATGAGCATCTATATAAGCTGTTTATTCAAACGGGGCCTAATTTGTTTCAGAGAAGGAAATTATATTAAAAACTCAACTAATGGGTGACATAAAATAGACTAATACATAAAATAAATTAATGTGGATTATTATGTGTGTCATAAAATAATTAGTGTATTTTTTTTTAATTTCATAGATGTTTATATTTTTTAAAATAAAATTCTCACTAATAAAAATTACATGTTTATTATTGTAAGTTAATTTTTCTAAAAAAAAATGACGGACTTTTATAAATAATATATTTTGGAGTAATATCCACCAAAACCTTAATGTCAACTTCGGTGGAGACTCTTTTTGCCAGACCACATAGATAGTTTACGTTGGGTGAATAGTTGAATATAATTTCATTAGTATATTATCTGCGTACAATTATTTTATACATGTAAGGTGCAGCGATTTAGTGAAAAGAATTATTTTATACATGCATTGATGATGTGTTGCCGTATCAATTAATGAATATGAAAAATACATATTAGTTTCATAATGAATATGAAAATAATCAGATATAATTTTTATTATTTTTTGTTGTTTTATAAAATTTACAAATATTAAATTTAATTTCAAAAAATATATTTAAGTGTTTCACAAGGATAACCTTATATTTAAATAAATGTTACCCATTAATTCTTACACACAGTGGAAGACAAGCAAGCATAAAGTTGCGTCGCTTAACCTTTCTAGATAACAAAATTAATCTTCGTACACACAATATTCATGGACATATGAGAGATAATATTGATCTGCATGATCTTTTAAATTCTTTGTAGAAGGACAACAATATCTTGTGTTAGGAAGCCAAGTATCAAACATAAAATGGTATAAAAACATGTCGACTGTCAGAACACTTTTTTCTCGTGTTTGGCCATTTTGCTTGACGCGACTTTGAGGGTTGTCTGTCTCACCGTAAAAGCGTAGAACCCCAATCCCGCAAATGGTGGAAAAAGCCCATAACCTCAATCTCACAAGTGGTGAAACCCCAATCAAATCCCACAATCATGTTTTCCTCTTGCACATCCGTACACATAACATCTATATCTGCCGACCCAAATGTTGATCTTCCATCAAGTGGGTTAGACAAGAAGTTCATTGGTGGTGCCTCTTTCTTTACAAATACTCTCACCCGCTTGAATATATTAAAAATGGCATCCTTAACAAAGTCATGCTTGAATATGAAGTCGGAAAGCTCCTTCATTACATTTTACTAGAGGTGTCAAAACGGGTCGGACCTGTCAGACCGGCCCGCAAAAGCCCGAAAAAACGTAAGGATTGGACATAAAAATTTGGCCTCGTTTAAAACCGGACCTTTTTAACCTGAACCCTTGAGGTCCGAGCCCGTCGCGGGGTAGCCCGTTTAATTTAGAATATTTTTTTTACCATCGTCAGGTTCAAAAATAGTGGAAGATTTCTTGATGTTTGTGGATCAATAGTGGATGAATTTATCAATAACCACGACCTTATGAGCTTCCCATGAAGCAAACCGTTTGGTCCAGTGTAAATATCAATTACCTACTTAAATTAAAAAAGGATGTTATTTTGGCATCAGAATTTAGTCATATAAATACAATACTATCGGGAGCAGTAGGAAAATTCATTGAAACTTGCAATCTAAGGTTTATGTTTCTTAGTCAAAGATCTGAATAGGGGAATTAAAAATTCATATCGTATATAGCTATAGTTAACTGAAAATTGAAATCATAGTTCAAAGAATAAGTAGTTGCCGAACTAACAGAGGAAACTCAATCTACAATTTTACAAACAAATGAATGCAATGTATTGAATGGAAAGGAAATGGCACTGAAATGAACGTACTCAAATGGGCAGAAGAAGGTACTGCATTGAAAGCTTTGGTAAGTTTGAAAGTTTAACAACAGTTTTTGTGATTGATATTTTTTAGTGTAATTTTTCAATTAAGGGAAATGTTAACAAGTGTCCCGAGACACTCTTTAAGACCTTTAAATGATAATTTTTTTGAAAATTTATGTAATCAATGCATCGGAAATTAAAATATTTGACTTTTTTATGGAATAATTTCGTCTTTTAGAATGCTTAAAGAGTATCATGGAGACACTCGTTAACAAGACCTTTTAATTAAAATCTTTAAGTAACCGGACTGTTCCGAAAGCCCGTAGCTCGCAAAGGGCTGGACTCGGACACATATTTTTTAGCCCGTTTATCTTCTGGGTCTTTTTAGTCCGGCCCGCCAAAGCCCAATCCGTCATGGGCTGGCCCATCGCAGGCCGGGTAGCCCGTTTTGACAGCTATACATTTTACCATGTTATAATTAAAAACAAAAATCTTATTTATTCTCTTCAAAATAAAATCTTACTTATTTAAACATAAAAAATAAAAAATAATATTTTTTTAAATAAAAAAAAAATTTAAAGGAAGAATTCATTGCTTTTCATTACCAATCAAAGAAGAAATACATGACGGTACATTATCATAAAGAAGAAATTCATTGCTTTATATGAGACTACCCTTGTTAATTCATGAGCGACCACATTGACTTGCCTCATATTGAACTCGACATGAGAGTTCTGAAAACTATTCTCAAACAGCTGTCTACAAGCATGCATAATACAACCAAAAACTCACTGTCATCCTCTATAGAAGACCGAAAATGATCAACCACTAACTTGGAATCTAAGGCAAAGCCAATATTATCATATTGAAGATCCTTCATCCACCTCAACGCCGTGTGAAAGCCTACGGCCTCACCCACATCAACATCACAAAGAGGGAAAAAACAATCTGTTTTAGCACTAACAAATTCACCTGTATCATCCCGAAGGCAAATTCCAATACCCATCATATTCATGGAAGAAGAAAAAGATATGTCAATATTACATTTATACCTACCATCGCTGGATTGCATTGCCTTGGTGAGTCAAAGGAACATCTTTCTTCTCGTTGTGCTCTCTTATATTTAGCATGAGACACATATGATGAATGTTTAGCATTTAGCATTTACTAACATATTTTATCTTATATTTATCGAGTTTTTTTTTTCTCCTTCAAAAATAAATCGAGTTTTTTCTCTCTTTTTTTTAAGGGATATTTTTATCGAGCTTATTATCCTAGTATTTATTATCATATCATGCGCATTAACTGGTCATTAAACTTAGAAAACAGAGTAGTCAACTTGTGAATTACATTACAGCCTGACTTTTGTTTGACCGTAAAAATTTACAACGCGGCTAACAAAAGTAGAAAGAAAGAATCTATCGTCCCCAATCATCATTATCATTAAATTTACCACTTTCTCTGAATTTTCATCCTATTTATTTTACCACTCTGTCTAAATACGAAACAGAGCATATAGACGCAATTTCTGACCCTCAACAAAGACTATATAAACATTACAATCATTTCATAGAGAAAATATAGCATCAGTAGAATAATACAAATAGGTTAAAAAAAATACAAGAGTATTAATTATTCTGTATCTGTATCTATCTATTGTTATTATTGTATAACATTAATGTCTACATTCTCCGAATCAAATTCCGATGGAGTTTCACAGCGAGTCAACAGTCCACGTTTCTCCGGTCCGATGACTCGCCGTGCTCAGTCCTTCAAACGCAGCAACGCCAACGGTGGCGCCGTCGTGAGCGGCGGCGCACTCAGTACACACAATGAAGTTGAGCTTCAAATCAACTCTCCCAGATCGGAAGAAGTGTTGGAGCCTGTTTCGAAGCATGGTCATCATCATCTTCATAATCATGTTTCTCAGAGAGTTCATGGTGGAGTTGTGAAGGGTTTTCTGAAAAGACCACTTGAATCCATTGCTGTTGATTTTGGATTTAGAGAGAAGAAAAAGCTTGGACATTGGATGTTTTTGGTGTTTTGTGGGGTTTGTTTGTTTATGGGTGTTCTTAAGATTTGTGCTACTGGTTGGCTTGGATCTGCCATTGAAAAAGCTCAATCTTATCAGGTTAGTATCTTATTTATATGATCTTATCTTACACTGCAAAGGGTCAATTTAATTTATTGAATATTTCATTTGATTCAATTTTTGGAAGAATTAAGTTATTTTTGGTAATTAGTGTGTGGATGTTTATTCAAAGTGGAATCTTTAACCACTATAACATCATGCTTTGTATGGATCTATTTTTATATGTTTGCTGTTTTTGTTTTTGGATTTTATGGTGTTTTGGATAAACAATCTTTTCCATTTTCAAGTGTAAAATATTAAATATGTCATGTGTTAATGTGTACAAGGTTGAATTTGCATCTTCAGAAATGTAAAATTTCTTATCCAGCTTTTACTTTTTGAGTCAACTTGCTATTTGTAATGCTAGCACTAAGCTTTTAATTTGCATCTTCTTGTGAGTATTCAGTATTGTTAGTAATTTTTGTTGTGTGGAATTATATGCTTTTGTGCAATCAACTAGGTTTCTTGGAACAATGCAGGAATTGATTAAATTTCTCAACTATTGCAGTATATTTTACCCCTTAGCTATAATGGGGTGGAGAACTTAGGAAGCTGTGTTTGTTTTCATTTTTTGTTTGCTGCTGTTTACTTAAGACAGACATATTGCACCAAAATGTGAACATACCATATAGTAGTAGGGAGCTGGGATGGATCAAGAATTAGATAAATCATTATCGGAATTGACAATCTTTTTACATGTCTTAACGTTAGTTTGGATATACATTTCACTTGCCGCCACCGCAAGTTTGGATCCATTTCACCGTGGAAATGGAGAAGCTACGAACTGTAGCTTCTAACAAAACGTGCGTCCACTTTTGGGAAGCCGCTAAAACAAACGCACACCTTACCGACTTTTATATGGTGGACAACTCAACCAAGTGTTTTCTTATTTTCAAAATTTTATGTACTGCTGTTTACTGAAGATAATCATATTACACCAAATTGTGAAAATTCCAAATGGTAGGGAGATGGAGTTGATTAAGAATCAGATAGATCGTTATCTGACTTGACGACTATTTGCATTTTGTTTCCTTGCATTACTTTCTTTTGTTTAGGATTGGAGGCAGGGTGTTGTTTGCTTCTATTAACCTACTAAGTAAATTATTTTACTTTTTATCAGGAACTATCCGACTCCAATGGAATTGATAATCTAAATCTAGTGGACCAAAGATCCCTTGGTTATGCATATAGGAGTCAAGAAGGAGATGTGGAACGAACTCTAAAGACGGTAGAAACAGGAGTAGGTGGCAGCCACACTGCTAAAGTGAGAACTCTAATCTATATCTCAAGTTTGTGGATTTAATTTGTTTGGTTTTCAATATAGGTATCAGAAATATCTTGTCTTTTCATTAATCAAAGTTTGCTTTTTATTCAGGAATCAGAAGTCTGGTCTAAGCCCAACAGTGAAAATTTCACCCAATGTATAGATCTGTCTAGAAATCATAAAAGTAAGAAATTTTTTGTATGAAGTTTACTTCTTTTCCTATTATGCAGTTGAGTATTCCAAGATTTCCCTCCACTCACGTTCAATACATTTTTTGACAGTGCTAGATGCAAAGACCAACGGATATATTCTTGTAAATGCTAATGGGGGCCTAAATCAGATGAGATTTGGGGTATGCTGTGTTGATTTCTGATGTTATATTATAAGAAGGCAGGCGGAAAGCATAATCTAATGTCTAAATATATTTTGATTGCAGATATGTGATATGGTTGCTGTTGCTAAGATTATGAAGGCAACACTAGTTCTTCCTTCTCTTGATCATACCTCGTACTGGGCTGATCAGAGGTTCGATTACAACTTTCTTACCTCCTACTTTAGATTTGGATGATTGGATCTCGTAGCAAGGGTTTTCGGCAAGACTAAAACTTCATTCAGTTTCAGTCAATGCTGATTATCCATATTAGTTGATATGAGATTTTTAGCAAAAGACTTGTTCAAATCATGGCTTAGCACATAACTAATGACTATTTAATGTGCAAGAAATGTCGTAGAAATTTAGATTTTTTGACAACATTATTTGATAAGTATGCCATCAATTACTAAGCCTTTTCTTTAGACAATCATCACAACTTTAAGGGAAGAGTGCATATTCCAGAAAGCTATAACTAGATTTCTCAGCCTCTCTAATTTATTTCCCCTTTTGCTATCAAGTGATGGGTTTTCAGCTTGAATATTCTCTCATTCAACATTTTGTGGTAGTGTATAACTTTTGTTTCAATATATTTGCAGTGGATTTAAGGATTTGTTTGACTGGAAGCATTTTATTGATACACTGAAGGATGATGTCCATATAGTAGAGACATTACCACCTACCTATGCTGGAATTCAGCCGTTCTCAAAAACTCCAATATCTTGGTCTAAGGTAACCATAACCTGTGTACTCAAAATTTGTTTAATTGATTTACCACATTCTTGTCGAGATCAGCCACCCATCTCGTCTTCAGGTAGCCAGTTAAGTTGTTAAGGAAATGAAAGTATATTTATCATATAATGTTGGCCTTTTATGTGCCATAAAACTTTATTTAGTCTCTATGCCAATGCCAAACAAATTTCCACTTCACATAATTGCATCCTTTTAACTATGTTTCAAATTACGGTCAATGAATTTATATAGTGTTTATTTACAGGTTCCTTATTACAAGACTGAGGTTCTTCCCCTCCTAAATCAGCACAAAGTGATCTATTTCACTCATACCGATTCACGGCTCGCTAACAATGGCATTCCAAAATCCATACAGAAACTAAGATGCCGTGTAAACTACAGAGCATTGCGATATTCAGCTCCAGTTGAAGAGTTTGGAAACAAACTGGTATCTAGAATGCATCAGAATGGAAATCCTTATCTTGCCCTTCATTTAAGGCAAGTTTCAATCACAATATTGTAATAATACAATTGAATCCGCATGGATTTATAATGAGATCGATGTAAGATGACATGTAAACATTCCATTTCTAATCACCTTACTCTATCTCTTCTTTGTTACAGATATGAGAAGGATATGCTTGCATTTACTGGTTGCAGTCACAGTTTGACTGCAGAAGAAGATGAAGAACTGAGACAGATGCGATATGAAGTTGGTCACTGGAAGGAAAAAGAGATTAATGGGACTGAAAGGAGATTGCTTGGTGGCTGTCCGTTAACTCCGAGGGAAACTTCCTTACTACTTAGAGCACTTGGTTTTCCATCACACACCAGGATTTACCTCGTAGCTGGAGAAGCATATGGAAGAGGAAGTATGAAATATCTCAAGGATGATTTCCCCAACATTTTCTCTCATTCCTCTCTGTCTTCTGAAGATGAGCTGAATCCTTTCAAGAATCATCAAAACATGTTGGCTGGTATTGACTATGTTGTTGCCCTTCAGAGTGACGTATTTCTGTACACTTATGATGGAAATATGGCGAAGGCTGTACAAGGTCATAGGCGCTTTGAAAACTTCAAGAAGACCATCAATCCAGACAAGTAATAAATTCAAAATCTCTTTCTTCTATATTATATCTACCATAATGTTTTTGCGGCGACACATGCAATTTAATTTCATTGTGCAACTGTTTCTTGTCCATTCCCAGTATAAACTGATTTCAATGGTGTTGATGCAGGATGAATTTTGTTAAACTTGTCGATCAGTTGGACGAAGGAAACATTTCTTGGAAAAAGTTCAGCTCCAGGGTGAAAAAACTTCATAGAGACCGTGACGGTGCTCCATATCTAAGAGAGTCGGGAGAATTTCCAAAGCTAGAAGAAAGCTTTTATGCAAATCCTCTGCCAGGATGTATTTGTGAAACAAAAAGGAGTAGATAAACTCAGTCTTGGTTCACAGCTCTCGTTCTTAGGATTGTCTTATAAAAGCTGCAATCATATGGCATTGTGGCTGTGGAGATGATTTTTTTTTTCCGTAATTCTTTCTTGAAGAGATCGCAATATGATTATCCAAAAGCTGGATTATCTGGTAAGGTACCATTGCCATATATTGCTTGGATGTTGGGATAAGATTGCAAGTGGCCATGATTTGATAAGAAACTAAACTACACAGATGCAGTTTTAGGGAACAGGTTTGGGCTGGCCAAAGTATACTACTGTCAATACACGCAATAGATACTAAACACCATACCTTATTATAAACAAACGTCATTCTAACTACACTTTTTGAATAAGGAAGTTTTTTTCTCTTCCTTGATTATTTTATTCAATACTTGTTTTAATATCAAAAAATGGGGGTGGAACTGAATAAGTTGTATTCTTATTGCACTGTATAATATTTGAAAAGAATTATATGCAGTTCTTTGTATATGAAATTATTTTCTTTTGATAAATTATGGATCTGTAATTCTTTTAAGAACCTCTTAAAATAAATCACCCTTTGTGATCATTAATTAATTTTCAGATACTTTCCTTGCTATAAAATACATCTTTTACCCCTTGATTATTGTGATTGAAATGTATTTTTTCTGCTTATGCTTAACTTTGCTTAATCGAGGCTTAATGTAAGGCTAGATACGTAATGCGTTTTGGCTGTCTGATTTATTCCCACCCGAGAAAAAGAAATGATAGTTGCCCAATTATTTTATGACAAGGTAATGTGTGGTTGCTTTATTTGACAAGGAATGTGTGGTGGAAGGTACCCCTTATGAAGGTATAAAATATGTTGTTCAAACCATGTTCTGAATTTCCCCTAACAATAGCAAACTAATACAGAAAGGGACTGCCAGTAATATGCATGTGTTATGCCAGAAAGGACTAGAATCTGCAAACTAATTTGATCACACCTGTCGAAGTTTTACTGAGAAACTAGTATTGAATAGCATTATATACTCATGATAATGATAACTCATTGGCTATTATTTGTTCCCCACCTAGAACAAATGAAAAAGATGCTTCACAAAAATACTTGCTCGAGTCTTGATAGACACTGAATTATGAAAATTGGCAAAGTAATTCCAAAATTACAACAGGGCTGTAGCCTGCAGTCAGTATACTTCAATATATATGAAGTTCAATTATACAATTATACAATTTTGTATCCACGAGATATAAGATTACATTCATAGTCAAAGCATTCTCTTAAGATTTGGAGACTCCAATTGTTCGTACAACAAAACCAAAATGGTAAAAAAATTAAAAAAAGAAAAGGAAAAACAACAATCAAAGGCGTGCATTTAGCTCTCGAGTCTCATTTCCTTTGGTGAGGAAAGGATAATCAGTGTAGCCAATAACAGGATCCTGTGTGTAAAATGTCTTCCTGTTATACTTGTTCAGAGGAGCATTAAGCTTAAACCTTAAAACCAAATCTGGATTAGAGATGAAAAGACGACCAAATGATACCAAATCAGCATCACCTTGAGCTACAGCTTCCATTCCTAACTTCCTATTGAATCCACCACTGCACATGAATGTTCCCTCATAAGCTTTTCTTAGGTTCCTCATCAAATGAGCCTCTTCTTCCTTGTCATATTCAGTTTTTCCATAAGCTGTATACCGAGGTTGAGTAACATGAAGATATGTAAGTTTTCTACCAAGCTCTTTTTGGAGATTGTTTAGTCTCTCAATCACTGCTAAGCCTAATCCAAGTGGATCAGAATCAATAGCATCATTGTGATCAATTGCTGGTGAAATTCTGACACCAACTCTTTCAGCTCCAATACCAGAAACAACGGCCCAAACCACCTGAATTAAGAACCTGCATCGATTTTCAAGTGATCCACCATACTCATCTGTTCGATCATTGATCCCATCTTTCAAGAATTGATCAATCAGATACCCGTGTGCCCCGTGAATTTCGACTCCATCAAAACCTGTATGTACGTCTCATTTCATTATCATGCAAGCTTTGTCTTTAAAAAACGTGAACATGAAATTAGCCCATACCCGTGCTGCATATGCACGGGTATGGATTAAACTTCATTACATGATAACATGCAGCACGGGTATGGATTAAACTTCATTACATGATAACTCACAAACACAATAGTAAGGTAAACAAATAAATTCATTGAATAGATGTAAACAAATATAAAACCTGCTCGAATTGCATTAATAGCTGATTGGCGATAATGATGGACTATTTCTGGTATCTCAGAAGTGGTAAGTGCTCGAGGCTCTGGGTATGCGCCATAGGAACCATCTGGCTTGAGAATTCTCCACCTCTCTAGAAGGGGTTTTGTTGTTGATGAAATAGGCGCAGCACCACCAGGCTGATACACTGCTTCACAATTAAATCTTTGAGTGGAAAACAAGTACAAAAAACAGTGAAGTGCACAAGCACAAGTAAGTAGTAAATGTAACAAACATAGAAAACATAGCAAGTAAATACTCGAGTTTTCAATGCAGTTCATTAAGGATGAACTTGTGAAACATTTAGGATAGTGAAAGGTTACCAGAATGGGATGCACGACCAACATGCCATAACTGACAAAAGATAATACTGCCTTTGGCATGGACAGCATCCACAACATTTCTCCATGCCTCCACTTGTTCCTCTGAATAAATTCCAGGTACATGGGGAAACCTGCGCCAAACATTTCCCTATATTATACCATAATGTTATATTTTCATATATTTAGGATTGGTTTAGAAGCATTATTATATTTTTTATTCGAAAATACACCTTTTTTTTTTGACAAAGCAAAATATTTAACATTAGTCAATGTCAATCAATGACAAAAAGAACACAGGTGAATAGATTTTTATTTATTTTAGACACAATCAGCCTCATTGGTTGGTAGCGATAGAATAGCATTAAAAATTAAAACCATACAGGACTTTTTGTTTGACCGTTAATTTAGTTTTATGTACTTTTATCGATATTTAAGCATTTATTTATAATAGTACATGACAAAAAGAAACTCCGGTCAAAAAGAAGTTGTGACAAATGAATCAAGGGTGGCCATTGACAAAATCAGATGCATGAATTATAATTAAATAATATGTTCAAATTATAAACTAGCTCCGTCCAATTTTTCTTTTATATTTTTTTATCCTTTTAAATTTGTAAGGACAATAATTTTTTTTACCAATATACATCTAAGAATCAAATTTGGAATATGAACTCTTCAAACATTAACGTGATATTTTTTTTTGAGAGAAATGTCATCTAAGAATATAAAAAAAATATAATATAAAAAAAAAAAAAAAAGCTTGAAAAAGAGGAATTATATATATACCCATAAGCTGTGGGGGAGATGGAAGTTCCTTCACTAATGAGAAATCCACCTGGAGTTGATCTTTGAGCGTAGTATTCAGCAAGTGCTGCGTTTGGAATACCATTCAACGCTCTGCATCTCGTCATAGGTGCCAACACCACCCTGCACTCCAATACCATACCAACATCAGATCATAGTCACCCACAAAAAATAGAGAAATAAAACAAGTGAAAACATGTTATAACTACCTATGAGAAAAGTTGAAGTTTGCAGTCTTGTAAGGAGAAAAGAGAGTGGTTGTGCTGTCTCCTTGTACTTGTGTTGTTGAACTTGAATTATTGTACACTGCCATTGTTATTATATATTTTGTGATGGATGAATTTACTCTCCTGGTTGGGATCAAATTCCAGAATCTAAAAATTATGTAGCAGGGAAATCGAATGATTATTGAAGGGTTTTGATTTTTGTAGTGATGTTAGCTATAGTGGCTTCAATTCAACCGAAGATTAACCATGTGATAAATGTACGTTTTTTTTAGTGGGTTCAATTTAACACGTGATTCGATGTCATATTTAAGACTCAACTGAAAGTAACGTCCATTGGATTTGGAACGTGGACGGTGGTCATCGTAATAATAGTAAATAGAAGATCTATGATTTGGGTAATGTAAGGCAATGCCGTACTTGGTCTTAATTTAGGCTAAGTACAATTTGACTTTTGCTTGGGTAATGTCTTTTTCTTCTTTCAAAAACATCATATTAGATTTTATACACCTTCTGTTTAGATTTGAACATGTGGTCTTGTAGTTGTGTGTGAGATCAAAATTTCTTTAAAATTCTGCTAAGTGATCAATTCGACATTGTCATGGATCACTTATTGAACCGCGTGATTTAATTGGATGACATAATTATATAACATAGTCTCTATTTAAACAATTATGGACTATCTTTTTAAATGGTATTTAGTATTTCATCTACTGATAAAAAATTCTTTAAAATCCAGCACATTAATCAATTCGCCAGTGTCACACTGTCATGGGTCACTAATTAAACCGTGTGAATTAAATCCGATGACCCTATCATATAACATGGTCTCTGTTTAAAAAGTTTCATGTCATGAGAATTGAATAGATGATTCAGTCTTTAAATTTTTTCTAAAAAGTGACACTTACATTTAACGTACAGATTTATAAATACATAATCACCGTGAATTTAACTATATTTTGATGTGATGGACATTATTTACCAACACATTTTGTCTATATGAAAATCATACGTATTTAAATAACTAATCACAAATATTTATCCCAAACACTAGGGATGAGAATATGTTAGGCCGAGTTAGACTTTGCAAGGCCTAAGTCTGACCTGTCATATTTTTTTAAAAGTTTAAGCCTGGCCTACGGCCTGTCATATGCCTACTTTTTAAGCCTGAGTCTGACCTTCTAAAAGCCTGATACGACATGCTAGCCTGTTTAAAAGCTAGGGATGGCAATTGGATCCAGATCCGATGGACATCCACAAAAAATACCCGCTACGGGTAGGGTAAAACCCCGCTTTCTTGGGGACAGACATGGGTATGGGTAATTACCCGCAGATTTAAATGGGTATGGGCACGGAGATGGGCACTGTAATATCCAGCCCCGCAACCCGCATATATGTATTTATATAATAATAAATAATTTATTTATTTTTGGTGTACAATTAATTTATTTATTTAACTACTTAAGTTTAACCCTAAACCTAAAACAACTTAATACAGCTTAATAAAGAAATTAGTAACAATTTATTACGACTTTAACAAGCAAGTGCAACTTTTTAACTGATGTAAGGTATCTATTTTTTCTTTCTTTCTAGGGATATTTTAGATGTTTTTTTATTTGACAAAATACTACGATTCATACTATTTTATGAGTTGATTTGAAATTTTTTGGATCATGGTTTTATTTCAATTGTGTTGTTTTTTATTGTCTTTTCATGGTTAAAATGCGGGTAATAGGTACGGGTATGGGCACTGAAGTGCCCACAGGGTATGGAGAAGAGCACTTAAGTTGTTGCCCACGAGGGTACGGGCACGGGTACTGACATTTTTTACAAACGCGGGTATGGGGATGGAACCTATAGCCCCTGTCCATTGGGTACCCATTGCCATCCCTATTAAAAGCATATATCTTATGAACATCTTTAAATAAGCAATGTGATCTAAGTTTAAATGGACTAGCGAACTAATAGTTCAATTAGATTAAACTCTCTTTTGATAATCAACACGAGGTTTTAGGGAATTCAACTATATATTGTATCATATTTTTATTCTAGTTTATAAAATATATTTATGTATGCAAAAAATTAATGTATATTAATAAAGCTTAAATTACTAAAAAAAATTAAAAATTTATATTTTAATTCAAAGTACAAAATATAATATAATAATAAATAATATTATTCATATTACTTAAAAGGTCGGCCTAATAGGTTTAAGAGGCTTTTTGAGAAGCATGTGGTCTGACGCTAAATAGGCTTTAAAAAAAGACCTAGGCCTTGTCTATTTAAGAAAAAAGTCTAACCTGACCTGACCTGTCGCAGGCTAGGCCGTACTAGGCCCCTGTAGGCCGGCATGACCTATTCCCATCCCTACCAGTCACACTAGTTTGAATACAAAATAATTGATCTAAAGATTAAAACAACACATGGTTAGTTGGATTCGATCATATTTTTCGAAAAGGAATCATCCAAAATAAACTAACCATGTGTTGTCTTTTTTTTTTTTTTTTTACAAAAAAAATAAAAAAAAAACACATGGTTAGTTTATTTTGAATGACTCCTTTTCAAAAAAATTGATCGAATCCAATTAAACGAAGCTTAGATATGATCCATTTTGATTAATCAAACTCATATTTAGCTATGGTAAAATAAGATGTTTGATACAAAATATAATAAATGATACAATAAAAATTAACATTATTGAAAAATTAAACAATTATTGATTTTGTCTGATGCAATATCTCATACTATAAAAAAATATAAGTATTGAAACAATTTTTGGTTAAGTTTTACTTATCTCTGTTCATATTGACGCATTGGTGCAATCTAATAGTTTAATGGGTTATGGTAACAAGTATCTTAAAAACACTTGTTAAGATACAAAAGAAAAATTATTTATAAAGAGTCAAGATCTCTTAACATCAGAGATAAGTCAAATGACTTACACCAAATCAAGACCGTTAAATTGAAACAATCATGTGGTATAAAATGTTCATACGCAAAAATTTAAAATAGATGTCACGTAAAGGATCCTTCTTGATCTATTGATTCGGCTTCTTCTCCATCTATCCCTTTCTACATGTTTTCTCGCAACAAGCAATTTACTTTTTAATAATAGGCTGATCAATATATCCTGAGAGGACAACCACACCGTAATCTAATTTCATCTTATATAAAATTAAAAAGTTTGGATCTTATGGTGTGCACAAGTTTTTGTCATCCAGAACATTAGCGATTTAGCATAACATGAAAGAAGACATAGATCATTAAGCAATTAGACTTAAGAAAATCAAATTAAGGTTGCTTTGGATGACTTGTTGTCTTTTAGGTTTTTACCAACGCCGTCGGTGACAAATGTATTCCATCGGTCCTAAAACTAATAAAATTCGGAAACCTGAGATTCATTACACAACTTTGAAACTATTGTCTTCTACATGTCGCAAATAACTATCAAAAGGTGAATCGACCCAGGTGTGGTGCTTCAATCATTGGATTATGATGACGAGTCTAATCGGCGGTGACACTTGATTTGATATTAACGGCATTGTGTGCAGCCAATAATGGCAAAGAAAGAGACCATGTTTCTCTGATCCAAGTGTTTTTAGTTTATCGTATGAAATAGTGTCCGCCATTGGATCAATTTAATCTAACGATCTAGATTTCATGTAAGTCATTTAACTTACCCCTAGTGTCAATGGATCCCGACTCATTTGTAAATATTATGTAGAAAATGTTGTCTTTTGAAGTTTAATTGTGTTAAATACACAATTTTAAAGAAAAAAGCTTCTTGTTAACATTTCCCTAATGTTTTATGTTAAATCTTGGGTTTGTACGAGCGTCCTTGTATTCCCCCCCTGTGCGTGTGTGCTTATTTGAGTATGTGAGTATGTGCTCACCCCTTACCGAAATAAACATCAATTGCAGTTTTATACAAAATAAAAAAAAGTATTAAAACTTATTTATGTGGTTTGGTTAGGAAAAATGAAAAGTAGTTTTTTTTTTGTTTTTTTTATAAAAGGAGATCCAAAAATATCAATATTTAGGGCTTGTTTGTTACAGATTAAAATAAAAGTGATTTTGACATAAAATATTTTAGAGATTTTATGAAAAATCAGAATCTATTTTGCGTTTGTTTACCCTAATAAAAATCACTTTTTTTAAAGAAATAATTTAAGTTTGTTTGGATAGAGCTATATAAAAGCAATTTTTTGTTACAAAATTAGTTCAATATTTTAATTTATATTTTCTCTCTCCTCTAAAAAAAATCTATTTTTTGAGAAGTTGTTCTTAACAGCTTCTCAGTTGAAGCTGTTTTTAGATTCTGATTTTTTAAAAAAAGTTGTAACAAAGGGATGCAAAACCCTTAAAAGTAATTTTCTTTTCCTTAAAAAAGCTATAACAAACTGCCTCTTAGTTTTATGTAGTTGTTTACACTTAAAAATAAATATCATATTAGCCGAAATTGACATATAGGGCTCTGTTTGGTAAAAATAGCGGATAACAGATAAGTTAGTTGATAGCTTATAGCTTATAAGCTAGTTGAAGTGTTTGGTAAAATTAATGGTTCAACTAACTGATAAATGTAAAATGACATAAAAGGGTAATTTTTTTAAGGATAAAAAGGTATTCTTAATTCATAATAAAATTTATATCAATTAATATTTAAGTATTTTTAAAAATAATTTAAATTTATTAATATAATATATCTTTTATATTATAAATTAAATTTTACTCACCAAAATTTTATTTTACATTTATTTTAATTTAAGTGTTTATACTTTATAAAATAATTAAATGTAACAAGTGACAGTTACCGAAATTTATTATCTTTATTATTGTTATTATTATAATATGTTATTAACAATAATGTATGTTATATTGAATAATATCTTCTTAAGTAAAAATATTAAATAATATTTTTATCGAATATTATATTAATTATTAACGATGGAAGAGCTAAATAGATACAAATTTAAAAAAGACGAAACAGTAAAACTAAACGTGAGAGACAAGCTTAATATAAAAGGCAAATAATTTAACGGAACCAAAAAAAAAAGTTAACGAACCATATACAATTTTTTTTTAAGAAACGAACCCTATACAATTAAAGGCCCTTCAAAAGAGTCCCGTGAGCATAGCTCAGTTGGTAGGACAATGCATTATTATATGTAGGAACCGGGGTTCGAACCGCGGACACCCCACTTATTCATCGTATAAGGTGAATTCTAGCCACTAGGCTACCTGACCAAAAAAAAAACGGCCCTTCAAAAGAATACAAAATAAAAAAAAATAGCTCTTAAATTTGCCTGCATTAAAAACATATATATTTTACTTGAAATTATAAAGGGTAAAACAGGATTTTAGATTAAATAATAAGGGTAAAATTGAAAGAAATAATGATAAGTTATAAGCTCAAACGCTACTTGGAATAGCGTCTGAAAAATAGCTTATAAGCTCGTGAAATAAGCTATAAGCTCGTAGTGAAAAACCATTATCAAACAGTTTTTTTAGTCAAACGAGCTTATAAGCTATCCGCTATAAGCCATAAATTATTTTTTTGGCCTTAACAAACAGAGCCTAGGTAGTTTTGAGACATACAAATTTCCTTAAACCAATATAAGGTTAGACGAGTCCTAACACAATCGAGTGAGGTTCATCTTAAGTACGATGTTAATTAATTATAATGGCTAGATCATTAAAAATATTTAATCCTTTTTTACTATCATAAGCACATTTAAAGTCACATATATGATTTGATGTAGTATGATGATAGCGTATTCTTTTCAAACCGATATTGCATACAAATTAAACTTTAAATAATATAGTCCAAGATTGTTTTTGACTGTCTCATTTTTTGATTTACATGCATGCCGACTAATCTCATTAATACTTATAAGGAAATAGTAACGAGTGCCCTAAGACACTTTTAAGGACTTTAAATAGTAAATTTTTATGGACAATTGTGCATTCAATTTATCGACTAATCTCACTACATACTTATAAGAGTTTTTTTTTGTCACATACTCCCTCCGGTTTCAAATGTAAACAACTTTTCACTTTTTAGATTCATTCAATAAATGATGTATGTAGTCTATATTATAAACCACATACATTATTTATTGAATGAACTTAAAAAGTGAAAAGTTTCTTACATTTGAGACTGGGGGAGTATTTTAGTGGCTATACCAACGGAGTTAAGTTCACGAAGCCAATATTTTATTTAAGTTGTGCAATGATTTTAAGAAAATAATTGTACTCTACGTAACAACAATTATCATTCATCAACTATTATTTTAAGTATTAATGAGATTTGATGGACAAATTAATTTAAGTGTGTCGACATGGTATTTTGAAGTAAAAAAACCGGAAAATATTAAAGTGTTATAAAACCGGAGAAACACAGTCTGAGAGGAAGAAAATGTCCATTGTTGTTGCAATAAAACCGGAGAAGCCTGAGAGGAAGAAACCTGTGGAATTACGGATTATACCGCCATAACCAGCTCGAATTGGTGAACCCAAGCAGCTGCCATCTACATTCAGCACAATACAACTACAATTATTATTATTCCATCGAACCATACGGTCAGTATGCTGGACAGGTGCGGAATGGCAGGTGGCCTCAATAACATCAACCGTATCATGAATGTGAAAATTAATCAGAGGAAGAGACCAAGTTTCATGACTAAGACACATTAAATTACGGTGTCTCCACGTCCACCAGAGACCGGCGAGGAAGAGGGAAGAACGTGCACCAACAACGTTGTTTTTAATCCAGATATGCGGAATACCTTCATTGAAAAAATCATGGGCCGCGAATCCAAGCTGAACTCAAATGTGAGAGGAGAAACGACAGTCACGTAGGCAATGCAGAACGGTTTTGTCGTCGTCTCCACATCTTGAAAAGGTGGTAGAGGGAGCCATGTGATAATGGTGAAGAAGGGATAAAGTAGGGACCGCGTTGTGACAAGTGAGCCAAACTAACAGCTTCTCATGAATTTTTAGCTTCCATATCCAAGACCGTGTGAAAGTAGATGAAGGATTAGTATCGGATTCCGAGTTGCATAGGAGCCAGGAGTATCCACTCTTAGCTGTGTAGACCCCATTTATGTTCTGGTTCCATATGATAGTATCTTCAACCCTCTCATAAATAGCCATGAAAGTTGGATTGTGTTTTCTCATTAGTTCTTTAAGATGTCTTCTAGCATTGTTATTATGAGTCCCTCTAATATTCCAAGAGAGAATGGTGATATCTAAGAGAGCTTCCATAACAAAGTAGTCAGATGAGAACAATAGGAGGTGACTGTTATGTAACCATGTCCTACTCATTAGCATCATAGGCGTCTAGATTTTCTGGAATAACATTGTCATCATGGACATCTTCATTGGTATCACAAGTTTGAGCTTTGTTGGAATTGTTGGCTTCCTGTCCAGTTTGATTGGGGGGGCTAAAATTCATGACACTGGAATTGTAATTTGGATCAGGTGTTGGAATATTACTTTCGGGGGGACATGTTTCTTTTGGTCGTTGGTAGCTTTTTGGCTATTGGGCAATTTCAGAATGTTTTTTGCCACGTAGGCGGACTTGACAGGGTTCTTGTGATTGGGGGACGACAACATTGAAGTGTGGACAAGAGGATAATAAAAAACAGGTTCATTATTATTGACATCATCATGACGACGCCGTTTTGTTTCTTTTGGGATTTGTGGGGCCCGTGGTTGTTCATAGGGATAAGAGCGAGATTGGGTGTTAATGTTGGATGGGCCAGCTTTATTTTTTTAAGTCAGACTGTTAAGGGCGTTGAATCTATTGACTTTAGGGGTAACAGTTTTGGAGAAATTTGAGGTGGGGCTTTTTGGAGGTTTCTTTTTTCTAGAGAGAAGTAACCAATCACTATGCACCTCATTATTTTCTCCATCAATGCTAATTATATTTTCATTATGAGCTGATGATTCTTTAGGCAAAATAGTAACTGCATTACCTTTTTGAGATTCCGGAATTAAATGCACTGCGGTGGTGGTGGGACTTGGTTGTTGCGTCTTCAGGTTGTCTCCGTGGCGGTTGACGGCGGCTTGATGAGGTGGAGGCTCTGTTGTGGTGGTTTGGACCGGTGTGGTTGGGCAGTTCCTCCCCAAATGACCATAGCATCCGCAGCTGGTGCAAATTAGGTGAAAGCCCTCGTCCTGGACTTTGTACCAATGACCGTTGACCCAAATTTTTCCTGCTACCGGCATAGTGAGATCAATTTCAACACAAACTCTAGCGAATTTACCTCGTTCAATTTTCAGGGTGTCTGTGTCTACTTTGATGGGGCGGCCAAGTGTAGAAGCCATAGCTAACAGGAAGCTCTCGTCGTAGTACACTAAATTCAGTCCCGGAAATCTAACCCAAACGATTGTTTTGTCCACTTAAGCGTTCGGGGATGCGAATTATGGCGACCAGTGGGTGACTGCGAGACAGTGATCAAAGATTAACCAAAGGCCCCCAGTGACGACTTTTTCTTTGTCTGCAGCTTGATCGAATTTCACCATATAGAAATCGTTGTCGTTGTCCATGATTTCAAAACCTCCTTGTGGTCTCCATGTTTTTTGCAGTCTTTCTCTCATGGTGTGATAGACGAGATTTTTCCCTAGCAACTGGCATCCTTCCATGGTGTACATAGTTCCTGGAAGACTGAGGGTTCTAGGTATACCTTGGGTAGAAGTCGATTTCCATTCTCGTGTTCGATACTACTAGCTTTTTTTCGATCATGTCTTCTTTTTCACGGATCAGGGTCTCTTGGGAGGGTTCTAAGAGCTTATCACGAAAGGAAATCTTTGGGGATGGAGGCTTTTGTGGATCCGGTGGCTTGAAGGTTATGGTCACTTTGAGCAGAGAAAACAAACTCAGAGCTCATTGCACTCGTATAGGGAATAATGTGATTCATAGTATTGGTTAAAAGAACAAATATAAAAAATATTGCATCAAAAAGTGGTAAAAAAATGATAAACTTAACCGTAAAAAATTTAAAAATCGTTGTTTTATGTTAAAAAAAAAATAAAACACACATATGCATCATGGGGCATACATTTGTTGGAGTAGTCGATTTTACAAAAATATCTTTTATTAATTATTAGTCGGCATTTAATAAAGTAGTTAAATTAAATGCGTCGACATGGCATTTTGAAGAGAATCTATGGAAGTGTCTGTAGAGTAGTCAAAAAATGAGACAGCGGCCAAAGCAAAAGATGAAAGAAGGAAGGCGTACAAAATAAGAAACTGACTCTTCCTATCTGTCTGTGTCTCTATGCATTTCAATTCTTTCTTTCTTCATAACCCCATCTTCTTATTCTATTATTATTATTATTATTATTATTTTCTCTTCCAATTCCATCCTTCACAAAATAATTCTTAATTTCATCCATAAGCTAAATACTACTTCATCAATTCTTTGCTGTTTCAAATTCAAGGTCAGGTTACTTTCCTTTTTTCTTCATATATTGAATTGATGATTGAATTACTGATGCATGCATGATTCAACAAATATACATTTTTAGGAAGGATCAAATGACAAAAGAAGAAGAAGAAGATATAGCTAGAGCTGTTGATGCTGCTATACATTCATCAAAAGATGATAACAACAATGGTAGTAGTAGCCAACTTCAAAGATTGCAGTATCAAGTTACAAAATTGTTCAAGGGTTTTTCAAGTGTTCAAAATGAAAATACTAATTACAATCCTGAAATCCTCACTACTCTCAAGCGTCAATGGGCTGCAAATTTTCACTTGAAATACATGGTATCATGCTTAATAAGCTGCTTTGCTTCTTGTTACTTGTAGGATCTTTACCAATTGCTTTTTTCCCCCTAAAATTGAATCTCATATTCAAACCCGATTCATTTCAATCTAAATTTAGTGTAGTCACCACTTTTTTTTTTTTTTTTTTTTGTCAAATTCGTATTTAGCCACTTTTATTCGTGACTGGAATTTGAGTTTTGTATATTAATATGATATATAAGCATTATTTAGCTATGTCACTTGTTTATACAAAAAAAGTAAGATATTTTTATCGGTAATCTACCTGATTCATATTAAATTCGATTTACAGTTCAGAAAATTGTTCTTCCGATTCACAGTACGAATTTCAAGTTGATAACCATAACCTTTAGTAGTTCATCCGTAGCATCTATTACTTGAATTTTCATCTCAGTCCCTTTCACTGTTAGGTATTATATTTGTGTTATTGTTTCTTACTTTCTTTACTTTGAACGCCATTATCAGTTTATAGGATACATACATTTTCTTTGTGTCTCAGCGTCCAAAACATATGTTGTCCCTACTCTGTTTTCATACACTCCCTCTCATTGGTTTCACAGGGTCATAGGTCGTGGAAGGAGCCCTCGCGGATGTTCGAAAGCATGGTGGTTGTTGGACTTCACCCTAATTGTGATGTTCAGGAACTGCATAGGCAATTTGTTGATAGGAAATCTGATGGATCTGGTAAATTGAGAAGTGCACTTGGTTGTGAGAATCAATCTCGTGTAGAACCCAATATTGAACCTCAGGTACTGATTTTGGGTAGCAGAGACTGAACATTTTTATTATTTTTCTTATTGCCAATGATACAGGTAATTATTACAAATTTACTGCAATGACCACCCGAGCTTTTGTTGATAACTGTCTTTATTATTAATTTTATCTCGAAGTATATCTGAACGATGAACACTGCTTGTTAAATTTTTTCCAGGTCTTGTTTGTTTATCCTCCAGAAAAACGATTGCCTCTTAAATGCAAGGATCTTCTTTCTTTCTGTTTCCCTGGAGGCTTGGAGGTTAGGTGTATGTTTAATGAACTTTAATTGTCCTACATTATTTTTATATCATGACTATCATCATCATTATTCAGGTAGATGACGATGAAAATATAAATGACCTCAAGAATTGTGATTTTATTTTGAGATTGAAAAGTAAAGATGCCAACTAGCTTGGTAGCTAAATGGACACTAGGTCCACTGTAAAGACTAGGGGTGTGATAACAATGTTAGAAATTTGATCTTCTACTCACTTGAGTATAGCTTATTTCAGTAGATGTAGTAATAGGGCGAGTAAGAGAACGTTACTTGTGTTTGTTTTGTGTAATATATTGAATTATGCGCATTTACCTAGAGTGTGTATCCATTGTCAATAAAATAAAACATACTAACTGAAAAATCAGGGGGACCAATAGTCACCACATTACTTATATAAGCATATTTAGTTTCTTGGGATTAACAGTAGTTTATGTAGGTAAATGCAAGTATAATGTATATGAATATATATGGTAAATAGGATGCAGAGTCAGTCATTTACTTGTGAGTCTTGTCTTACATTTCTTTATTTTTGTATGTGAATAACTTTTGTGGAGCTTCTCATTTTTTCTTGAATATATTTTTAGGTTCAAGCTATTGAGAGAACCCCTTCCATGAGTGAGTTGAATGAAATTTTTTTCGGGCAGGTAAATTTTGCAGTGCTATACTTCCATTATTATTAATTTATTCAAAATACTTTCTTAATTAATATTGATTGGTATATGATTATATAATTCCTTCCCTGAAGTGATCGGCCAATTATTAACATACCGACTGAATCAACATATCTATAGCTTTCTTAGTCAATGGATAACAAACTATTTAGGGTTGTTTGTTAGCACTAACTTTATATTACTTTAACTATGACAAGTATTTATCATCAACTTTTTTGTTAAATCTTGACTACCTTTTCATTAGATACAGTTTTAACTGTCGACTAAAAGTCTGTCTGATATTGCAGGAACACCTTAAACAAATGGATCTGTCATTTGTATTCAGGTTACAGGTATCCGTAGCAATCATTATTTTTAATTAACTGCCACTATCTTATATTTTTGTTTCTTTTGGTTGTTATATTGTTCTGGTTTCTGACTCAAATGTTACTTTGTATTTGTTTGACTTCATAGGGTGCTGACAATTCAACACTTTATGGGTGTTGTGTTTTGGTTGAAGAACTAGTGCAAAAGCCCTCTGGATTGCTGTCTCTGATTTCTGACAAGCAACCATCTCACTCTTCTTTAAGACGTTGTATATTAACTACTCAGAGATGTTACTGCATTCTTTCAAGGCTTCCATTTTTTGAACTGCACTTCGGTGTATTAAATAGGTAGGCATTTGTAATCAGGAGCATCTGATGTAAGTGGGAAGTAGAATATATTTGCAACATCTGTGCACACTTACTGCATTAAATTTTGAAAGGACTCGGTGAACAGTAGGTTTGTTTTGTTCACCTTGTATGCATTAAACAGAAAAGTGTCAAGTAATCATTTCTGTTGTGTTTAGGATTCACTGGGATTAATCTGTACTACTTTGTGAAATATGTATGATTTTGTGAAATCGAATTGTCAATCAGCTAGCTAAGCATACTAATATGGAGATATTTCTGTTTCAATTGGAGATAAATAGAAGGAATTTTTGCATTTCATCAAATGAATGCGTTATAAAACTGGGTGGAGATTGAAAAGTGCTCATGACGAGTAATGTTCAATAGAAAGTTAACTTAAATAGTTGCCTACTTGGAAGAATACGCACATTCACATGTGCGACAAATACATCTCAACATAGGTTACTGTAGGAAAACCGATTCATTGATGTCCAAAGATTAGGTGAAACAAATAATATACTGTTAAAAAGTAATTAAAAGGGTACAAGCTTCGCAGGAATGTAGTTTGTTGTGGCATGATCTTGGTCTTGTCTATTAAGATAGGAGTCAGCTTATACTGGCTAAGAGCTTTATCTGTTGTTTTCTTTCTTCTTCCCTACGGTGTCATATTTTATGCGTGCGTGTAAATGTCATGCTGTTTATTAACTGTCTATTTATCTGAAATAATGAGTTATAGATTATATATGCTGCCACATTGTATTCTTATGCATGAACTTAAAGTTGTTTCTTTCTGGCATGCTAGTTTATGTCATGGATTCATGATTTTTGCTCATTTTATTGTGCTGATATGTCTGTAGCATCTTCACTCAAGAAAGGTTAGAGAAGCTGACGAAGAGCGTTGAAGATTCAAATTTAGAATTTTTTGAAGGTAGATATGATGAAGAAAACTCGGAGGGAAATTCAGAGAGTGTCTTGGTGAGCGATGGAATAATAGAGCACGGATTTCATGAAAATTCATTAATTTCTCAATCAAGAGTAAGAACATCGACATCTGAAAACATTGTCGGTGATGGTCCCCCTGAGAACCTAGTAGTTGATGGAGAGCCGCGGTCATCTAAGGAGATAATCGATTATGACAGTGTTGTGCCTACTGAGTATGAAACTGACTTGTCAACGGCCAAAGAAGAATCTGGCCCTATAATTTCTGAAGATAGTGATGGTCACCCGGAGAACCTAATGGTTGATGGAGAACTTCAGTCTTATAAGGACGGAATAGATTATGACAATGTTGTGCTCACTGAGTATGAAACTGATAGCGGAGAAGCCAAAGAACCTGGCCCTACAGTTTCTGAAGATAGTGATGGTCACCAGGTGAACCTAATGGTTGATGGAGACCTGCAGTCTCATAAGGAGAGAACAGTTAATGGCATTGTTGTTCCTACTGAGCATGAAACGTATACCGAAGCAGCCAAAGAAGAATCTGGCCTTACAATTTCTGAAGATAGTGATAGTCACCTGGAGAACCTACTGGTAGATGGAGAGATAGAGTCTTATAAGGAGAGAATAGACCATGACAGTGTTATGCCTACCGAGCATGAAACTGATAGTGCAGAAGCCAAAGAAGAACCTTGCAGTACAATTTCTGAAGATAGTGACGGTCACCCGGAGAACCAAATGGTTGACGAGGAGCTGCATCCTTATAAGGAGAGAATAGATTATGACAATGTTGTGCCTACTGAGCATGAAACTGATAGGACAGAAGCCAAAGAAGAATCTTTCCCTAGAATCTCTGAAGATGGTAGTGGTCATCTGGAGAACCCAAATATTGATGGAGAGTTGGAGTCTTACAAGGAGAAAATTGATTATGACAGTGTTGTGCTTACCAAGCATGAAATTGATAGGACAACAGCAAAAGAAGAACCTGGCCCTACAATTTCTGAAGACAGTGATCAGTATGGACATGCTTTTGCCACCAATAAAGAATTAGAAGATCGGAATTTACCGAATGCTATTTTGCCTCTCCTGCGTTATTGCCAGTATGAAAGCTCTGAATCGTCCAGCAGGTCCGTGGCTTTTGAGCGCAGTTTTATTATAAAAATATATATGCTGCTTTAAATCTGGTGTGTTTGCTAAATCTTTCTCCTAGTAGACAGTGTGTTTACGTTTTTGATGGAGTGAAATGCTCAGATTTTTAAACGAAAATATTTGAACCCCAGACTTGCTTTAATAGCGCTCCTTTTTGAGGTTCGTATGTTTCTTTTTGGAATTTCCCTGATAGACGTGTAGAAGGATTCAAGTTATCTTTTTTATCGATACCTTTGCATTGTTTTGTTGGTTTTTGTCTAGTCATTTGGTCGTTCTGTCTGAATAACTTGTTCTCTTTTTTCATTGCCATTTCTTATTTATTTCATTTGCAATTATTTTTCTAAATTTAATCAAATAAAATTATGATGTTTTTGGACCTATCTTTATAGGGAAACATTTTGTCCTCAAATTGTTTTCCCTTTCATATAAGTGATGGATCTTCGACATGCTTTATGCAGTTTTCAAGCCTCACCTTGTGAAGACAAGAATTTCAGGAGTGACATTGATGATAATGAGACAGAAGATGCATCTTTTTCTGGCCAAGAGAATTTAAATGACTTAAATGATATTCTTGATTGGGCCATGGTTTGTAGTTTAAGAAACACCTATATTTGTTATTTGTTTTGTCTTTGATGATAATGTTTATAGTTAGTGGTATTTTACCAATATGCAGGAAAATGACCACGGACCACTACAAATTATATGCAAGTATTACCGGATTGGTTGTCCTTCCAGGGGTTCATCACATACATTTCATCCTTTGGAGCACCTGCATCCCTTGGAATATCATAGACCAGCCGGGACAGTCCTGTGTCGTACTGGTTCAATAGTTGATTTGAAAAGTTGCAGTACCGGTCTGGAGTTAGCTGATGTATGCTGTCACAGTAACTTTTGAATGGATAAGATTGCTTTTATGTTACTTTAGATTCAAGATTTGAGTCTTCAGGAAGCATTCTGTTTGAGAGTCATATGCTCATCAAACTTGGTATTTCATTGTTGTTTGTTTCTCTCAGGCACAGAACACTCTTGCGATGGAAGAGGCAACTTCGTTATCTGTATGGACTATTGCTTGCTTATGTGGTACCTTGAGACTCGAAAATGTATGTTTTATGCTTTGGTATCAGCAACCAGAACTGTTTTTTTTTCTATATGCTAATGTTATTTTTCCATATGCTAATGTTAATATCATGCTTGAGCTTCTGAGTATATGGGTTATGCTTTCTTATTTCTACGGAAGATTGGCTGCATTATTTTGAAATAGAACTTATGTATGGATGGATTCATTATGTTTACCATGATATGGTTTCCTTGTCTTTTATGTTGTTGGGGTGGATGCTCTTCTGCTCTAGCTTTACCATTAGTGCTGTCTCTCATGATCTGTGAAGCATAAAAATGTTAAGTATTTCTTAGAATTTTGGGTTGGGCCTAACTCAACTTTATAAAACCGTCTTGTAAGGTGAGGGCTGCCCAAGCTTTATAAACACTACCATATCTTTTGGCAATGTGAGACTAAATCCACCCCTTCACACCCGATACAATGAAGGTGTTGGAGGCTGCAATGAAGACAACACAAATTCCGCAATTAGGTGGTTAGGGGCAGACTGCAATGAAGGCGGAATTTCCAACAGTTCTCTTACTGGATAAATTTGGGTTATATGTGAGATCTGTTATTTGTTAAGATATTAATTTACTAATAGCTATTGCTTTTGTATTCAAAATGAAGACCAGATATGAATAGTTAATTTAGTCACTTCAACTGTAGCCAAATTAGAGGGAAAATTATGCATCTCAGAAATGAGTTTAACACAGTAATTTTCTCATGAAGTTGAAATGTAGTGGTGATCCAAGTGTGACTGTGTCATTCACGTGTAAGAGTTTGATAACTACGAACTTGTTTAACCAATTGTTTGTCCATTCTGAACTCTGCAGGTGTTAACATTCTTGGCAGGAATTCTGCTGGAGAAGCAGATAGTTGTTGCCTGCTCTAATTTGGTATGTGTTGCACCTCAGATTAAATTTGTACTGATATTGTGACAGTAAATATTTATAACGCGGCTTCTGCTTTGCTGTGGGTTATATGAGTCAATGGTTATATTGTTTTGTCCTTTGGAAGCATTCTTGTTCCCTCATTGATTGGTCTCCACAGTATTCGGAATAACAGCAATTATATTTTATTTATTTCTTCTCATCGTTGGCTTGTCCTGGCTTTCGCTTTGACTTTTCATGATAGACTGACTAAAGGATACACCAAGGAATAATAAAAGATAAATAGCAGTAAAATCCATTTTTATTGACCAATTAGATTTGCTTGTAACTGTCACAAAAAGTCCAACATACATGCACTGTTGTAAAAAATTTATAAGAGTTAAGAAGACCTTACGAAAATCGGGGTATATGTAAAATTTATATTAGATCTTCTACAAATCTAAAATCATTTTGCGTAAATTTAAGTTGAATTGGACTTTTATTTTTTCTTTTTCATCTGATGAGCATATTGCTGTCATGTTCATGATTTGCATAGCTTGCAACTTTTTATCTTCTAGTTTTACAAGTTAGTTAATCTGACGCTGGTGTATGTATGTTTATGATTATCTTGTTTGGTAATATGGATGAGTATGCTTGACACACAATCCTTGGGGAGACATTTCAACTAATAGTTCATGTTAGACATGATTTTGCTGTCTTGATTTGTTTTGAAGTTTATATTGTTTCTTTCATGACCAGGGAATCCTTTCTGCTTCAGTTTTATCAGTTATTCCGCTGATCCAGCCTTATCGATGGCAAAGCCTGCTAATGACAGTTTGAGTTCTTTCTCTTCATATTAAAGTGACCGAGTTTATACATGCTATTAAAATATGTATTTTCCACCTTATGATTTCTGATAAGAACATGATCTTCCAGGTTTTGCCGACTGACATGCTTGAGTTTTTAGATGCACCTGTCCCATATATAGTGAGTCATCTTATCTTCTTAATTTAACCATTAAAAATATGATCGACTTAAACTCTTGCAGTCAGTCCAGGAGGTTGTTTTTGCTTTGCACATTGCTAAGTGCTTTCCCTTGAACATGTTTAATAAAAGTTATTACTCAGATATTGATATAAGCTATATTTCTTTGGAGCCAATCCAACTTTAATATTAACTTTCATTCATTGAAAGATAAACTTAGATTTGCTAGTGGAATTTTTAATTTTTAATTTTGTTTCGAATTCAACTGGTTTTATATTTTCATCGTAACCCATCAGTTGATATTTGATAATACCATTGCTGGTGTCTCTGATTGCCTAAAATATTAATCCTCTAGGTTGGTATCAAGAACATGACCAGTGAAGTCCAGTCAAAGTTTACCAATGTTATTGTGGTTGATGCCAACAGAAACCAGGTTTGTATTTTTAATGCAGTTTTTTTAATGATAACAAAAATCAACTCATGTTTTCACAAGCAATTTAAGTAGCATTAGTACGTGTGACTTTTCCTTCCTTTTATAATTGTAAAGCTGTGGTTTCGAAAGAAGGAAAACATTAGTCTACATATCATTGATTTTTTAGTACTGTATTTTTCTTTGTTTTTTTCATTTGCTTGTGGATTATATTCTTGACATCTTTAGTAAAGATTTTTTACTTTTTGTATTCTTTTGATTGTCAATTACATCTTTAGACAATTTTGTGGATTACATTCCTTTAATCAATTAATCCTTACTGGAATGAGATGGAGCTAAGCTACTTCAACTATATGTTTTTCACGTGTTTATCTTCTAATTGTTGCAATAGGTGAAGTCACCAACAATACCACAACTGCCAAGACAGAAAGAGCTAATATCTTCTTTACGCCCTTATCACGCAGCTCTTGTAGGAGAAAGTTACTTGGGAAGGAGAAGGCCAGTGTATGAATGCACAGAAGTGCAGGTGTGCCCTTAATGAATTCATCATTATTAATTACCCATGTGCTTCGTGTATTATATCAAGTGATTCAATAGCCATTTGTTATACAGTGTCCTAGTAGCTCATCATTATAGCGAATGCATGTGCATCCTCTAAAAAATTCAAGTAGTATCTCTGATTTGTCACAGTTGTTTCCATGTCTAACTGCTATCAAACATGTCTCAATATTTTCATCTTTAGTTCTTACCAGCTTTGGTGTTCCTACAGATTGGAGCTGCGAAGGGGTTTCTTTCGGTGTTGAGGTCTTATCTGGATTCTCTTTGCTATAACATCCGTTCTCACACAATTACCAATGTACAATCAAATGACGATAAGGTCCGTACTATATTCTCAGAAGCACATTAAGTTAGGTATTTTGATATTTTCCTATTGTTATAACCTCTTTAATCATAAGGATTTTGATATTTACCCCCAAAAAAGAGGGTCAATTGCATTCTGTCTGGTCAATCCCTGTTGTAGATTGGGTAATTTGTAAATGTACTATTCAAGTAAGTTCTAAGTTATAAATCTAAATTTAACCAAAAAAACAGCATAGTCCTTTTTGAGTGAAATTCTTTACAATTTACCATCTAATTTGCTGATAAAATTTTATTGGTGATACTTTCAAGTTCAGTGATATGAATGGCACAAACTCTACATTTCGATACAGTTGGATGAGCTTGAGTGTAAAATTTAGGTTAATGATGATGTTAACACGTACGGCTTTGCTCTACGCTATGGCGGTAATCAACGAGTAGATGATCCAATGGTCATTAGGAAAAATTATATAAATTAAAAACAGTAAGAAATAATAGAGTAGGGGAGTCTAGTTGCCGCAATTGGAGTAGTTGCAGTTTGACTTGTGGATCACAATTGAGTTGTGACATCAGCCAGCCTCTTAGAAATGCAAAGTAAGGCTGTCTACAATAAGCTCATAATATGTTTGACTCTTCCCAAAAGTCTGCCA
>Ga0315914_1002074_pt1 | contig 30601 bp, 29 predicted proteins | sample MpolenodulesMG_FD_203920 | JGI IMG/M metagenome (GOLD analysis project Ga0315914, IMG submission 203920) | Medicago polymorpha root nodule microbial communities from Los Angeles, California, United States - elongated nodules | ecosystem: Host-associated > Plants > Roots > Nodule | place: USA...
ATCATCAAATCTGTTTGCATGTTAAAGATGCCAACGATAAAATAGTACCTGTAAGTCCAAGATGTTGCAAGCATTACTAGATGAATTACTATTGATCATTAATCAGTAATCAACAATTTAAAAATGAATTAAACATTAAAATCAAAATTAACTTTTTCAAAAAAGTCAGTTTTCTGACTACACCTAGCATAATTTAAATGCATACTAAGGAGATGAGGTAAATGTGTCACAAAAAATAACATAAATGAGAGAGTGATATTCAAGAATCAAGTATTCATAAGCAGAGATATCAAGCAAAACAAGATTAACCAAAAACTACACAAAGCACTCAATATTCCTGAGTCATAAGTTTTGAATCCATTGTAACTAAAACAATTTTGGAATTGCCATGCACGTGAGTAAGTACAGATCTGTATGTTTACATTTTTATAATAAGTAATTTTTAGAAGTAACCCCGAAAACAAAAAATCTTACATTTTAGAGTTCAAACTTCATCGAAACAGTTTCAGACAACTAGCAAACACGGCATCCTTGACGCAAGAATAAAAGTTTCTTCTTTTCGTCGTTCTAGTCAAAACCAGGTGGAGTTACTATCTTTCTCAATGATGGCCTTGAAAATACCATTGAGTCAACAACATTAGCATTCACTTTATTACAACCCTTTAAATTGATCTCTCTTAATTCTTTGCAGTTTTCTACCACATGATTCACTCCCTTCTCTGTGACATAATGACAATTTTCCAGTAACAAATGCAAAAGACCACGACAATTCTTTGAGGTCACGTAAAGTGTTTCATCATCAACATTTGTATATGACAGTTCAACATCTCCAATATTGGTAGTTCAAATTTCATTCCAAGTAGGTTTACTCGATAACAACGGGCTAAGTTCAAATGTCTAATCTTACAACATGTGTTCAGATATGTGATCACAATAACTCAAATCAAGCAACTGTAAATTTGGGAACATGGAAGCAAACATTATTATGTTTTCATCTCTTAGCCAAAAATTATGAGCCAACCGGAGAGACTTTAACTGACGGCGTACAACAAAATCTATGAAAGAATTAGAATTCTCTGTACTCTCTTTTCCAATAAGTGTGTATTCCATTTTGATCTCACTAAGTGAAAGACAATTTCTAGCAAGTGCAAACAACGTTGATTTTGTGAGCTTACGACAATGACTAAGGTTTACAGAGATCAAATTGCTAAGAAACGAAGACAATTGAACCATATGTGTATCATACAGATGTTCGTCATTCAAAAACCGAGTATATTGAAGATCCAGATGTTGTAAACATTTACTCTTGGATAACAAACACAAGGTTCCATCATAAGCATAGCCGGTGCAATTCCGGAGGACAAGTCTTGTCAAAGGAAGGCCTTTCATTGCAATAGAGGAGAGAAACTCATTGGATATATTTGAACAAGTCAAATCGAGAGAAGTCAAACTCACCAATGAGTCAATGAAATGTAAAGTAATTAACTTTACACCTGCATATCTGTCCGTTTCAAAAGACCTCAATGTTGGTCTCTCGCGTATAGCAGAAACAATGCCTTTGATGGTTATGCGATAACAATTAAAAACGATAGCCTCTCTGAGAAAAGTTTACAGTTCTTGAACAACACAAAAAGTAATTGATCGTTCATGTAAGTATGACTAGAGAGATTTATCTTGTGGAGTTTCAAAAGTGTTAAGGAAAGAGCTTCTATTCCATCTTCAAAGTTGCTGTTATCGTTGAGCCGTATGGGGTTACTGAGGTCAAGTTCTTCGAGTAAAGGGAAACAATTGGCAATGAGGAACAAGTCCGTGTTAACAATTGAATGCATGTTGGAACATTTGAGAGAGGTTAAAGTTGAAATCTTTTGGGAGAAAGATTGCAACCTATTAGAAGGAATGGTGGATTTGTTGGAGAGATTGAGTGATGTGAGGTTTAACCGGAAACGAGATATTTGGCATAGAAGCTTGTTAAGGTCACCATAGTAGAACAAGAGGTCGAGAGAGGTGAGGTTTGGGTACCTTTGGAAGAAGCGACTGAGGAAAGGGCGTGTTGGATACCAGACAATAGTGAGAGATAATCGAAGAGAATTCGTGATAGAGAGGAACTGCTTCGAATCGAAACAAGGGAGAGAGACTTCAAATAGCGATGGTGGTTGTCGTCATTGAGAAAATTGAATATGCACTCCCAACATTCATCAGGTAAATAAAACTCAGCTGCATCCATTAAGTTTGATAGTGGTTCCAGCGCCGCCGGTGGATTGTTATAAGATTTGAAGGGTTAGGTTATTAAGTTTTGTTGTTTTCTTGATTGAAAGGTTAACAAGATAAGTAGGATGTATAAAAGTGACAAGTCATGGAAAATAGAATATAATTTTAAAAAATCTAACTTGTGAATTTTTTCGGATTATTAGTGTGAAAGTTGGAAAATAATATACTTTTTTTTTAAAAGGAACTTAAATCACAATATCTATTTAATGATGGCTATAAGATATATACTTTTAAACAGGTTAAATGTTCATACTAGACTTTAAAATGCTAGACTTTTAAATGGGCCTAAAAAATAAGCGTAAGACATGCCGCATAAGTATAACAAGTTTACGACCACAAATCAACCTGAACCAGACCCATATCAAGTTTACGACAAAAACACCCATATCAAGTTTATGACCACAAATCAGCCTGAATAAGTTGAAGGACAAAGCCATTGCCCGTTGAAGCACTACAATCCGAAACACAACCCCAAGTTGAAGGATTCTCAAGACAGCAACATTGAACTAAATCGAACATGAAACTAGAACAAAATCAACAAATTCAAACCGCTATAAATAGAACAACAATGATGGTGGCGTGGCTGCAGCCACCTTCGTTTCAAACGAACTAGCACCACAAAACTGATGTATTGGAGGCAAACTAAAGCATCAGAACGACAAACACTGCCGAATTTCACTTGAACCCACCAAAATTGTCACCACCTTCAAGATGAAAGTAGCGGCAGTTTTTTAGCCATCGCACAAAACCATATGTTACAAATCACCGCAACAACTGGTTTATATCCCAGCAACCACATATCTGCTAGAACTATTAGCAACCAAACTTAAGAGAGCCACAAAACGCAACCAAGTCAGGAGGTCAAGGTGGCAGACCACCCTTTGAAGGGTCTAAAAACAACCTGTTTTCTCTGAATCTAAACAATGATGAAAGGAAAAAGCACATAACAGTTGAGAAATAGCTAAATCCTGCGACGATGGAAGACCGCCGAGAACCTCTAGTTGTATGTACGACCCCATTATGTGGGGTTTGAAGGTGGTGCCATCGTAAGGGGCATGACACGGTCGGTATGGAAGGATGCAGCTTGGATGGAGGGTTTGGATTAGTGGAGGAGAAGAGGGAGTTTGGTGGATTAGTGGAGGAGAATAGAGAAAACGATGGGGCTAGAAATTCAGACTTAATCTTACGCATTTCCTGTTGGTAACCAGAAATATTTGGTTCAAATAGTTGTTAGGCCTTTTGCTGGTAGGAATTCATATTCTGCTACAATGAATCAACTAATGATGGTTAAGAAGAAAAGATAAATTCAGGAGGAGAACTTGCAACTACAACCATTTTGTTATTGACCTAGCAAATTTTACCTTGTCCCTGCCTTTTTTTCTCTTGATGTGCTATGATTTGCTCTGTGGGGAAGATATACTCATGAGCAAATTATGTCGTCCGCTGCTCAATATCTTATTAAAAACTAAACCTAAAACCACAAAATATTTGTACATAAATGTAAAGATCCGTTAACTGTAGTATTAACTCCTCCATTCAGCTAACCTACCAAAATAAATAACTTTCTAAGGGAAACTAAACCTACAGGGCCGCAAGAATAAGGCTCAGTCGCTCATATAATTTCTTCCTTAGTTCTAACTATACTCTTAATCAATGTATTCAACATAGCTCAAACATCGGTGAACTTCAAAATCAAAACCAGTGTATCAGAAGAAAAAAAAATGCATTACAACCACGATGCAGCACGTACTACTATCTACTACTACCAATATTAATTTTCTTCGGAGAATGGACCTTTTGAGGGAAAAATACTAAAGCAGATAAATAAAGATGTTTTACAGAGATTTTATTGATTTTATATATTCAGAAAAGTAACTACACAGAAAAGTATGCTACCAAAGAGACTTCAATAAGTAGGACATAATAATTTGTCTAAGTAAAATAAGTCAAGGCAAAGCGACAACAAGCAATGCAATATAAATGCACTCAACAATCAAGCTTGCATTATGCATTAATAACTAATGAATTTGTCATGCACACATAGCATGATGAGCATATATACAATTTCGTTCAAAAAGAAAGAAAAAAAAAGTAATTTCTCATAGAAGTAAATCTGAAAACCAAAGACATTATAATTCACAATTCAAACTTCATAGCAAACTAGACATCCTTGACGCGATAAGAGTCTCCGCTCTTTGAGGTTGAACTGATACCGAGCTGCAAGGCAACGACTTATTAGCACCTCATCACAGTACTTCAAATCGATATCTCTCAGTTGTGTGCATTTTTCAACCACATGCTTCACTCCTTTCTCCGTGACACCTTCACAAAATTTAAGTGACAGTTGCAAAAGCCCGCTGCAACTCTTCGAGATCCAATAGAGTGATTTATCGTCAACTCTTGTAAATGACAAGTCTAACACCTCCAGTTTGGGAACTTCAAAGTTCAATGTACGTAGCTTCAGTCTTGAACAGCAGGTTAAATTCAAATGTCTAATGTTACAACATATCATTAAAACATGAACAATACCTTCTTCAGATACGTCTTTGCAATGGCTCAAATCAAGAAGCTGTAAATTTGGGAAACAATCAGCAATGAGAAACAGGTCAGTGCGATTGATAGATTCAATGAAGGAACACGTGAGAGAGGTTAAAGTTTTAATGCTTTGAGAGAAAGCTTGCAACCCATTTGTCGGGATGGTGGTTTGCACTGAAAAAACGAGTGATGTGAGTCTCAATGGAAAATTAGAGATTTGGCATAGAAGCTTGTTGAGGTAACCCGAGTAGCACGAGAGGTCAAGGGAGTTAAGGTTGGTAAACCTTTGAAAGAGGCTAGGAAGGAAAGGGTGCGTCTGATCACATATGGTGAGAGAGAGGTGAAGAAGGTTGGTGATGGAGAAGAACTGTTTGGAAACAAGGGAGAGAGACTTGAGGTAGAGATGATTGTGATCCTTGTCTCCGTTGTCGTTGACGAGGAATCTGAAGACATATTCCCAACAATCATAAGGTAAATAAAAAACAGCAGCTGCTGTTTTGCTTGTTATTATAGAAGAAACCATCGTAAGACTTCACGTGTTCTGATTGGACTATGACAGCCGCCGGGACAATCATTAAATTGAACTTTCCGTCTTCTTCCTGTTATTAGGTTTTAGCTTCCAGGACTCCACTTTTTAGACTACTGCTTTGCTTTCGTTTGTAATAGCTTAAAAAATAAATCATAATTTGTGTATAAAATAGTTTTTATCAAATTTTAATTAAAAATTAATTTGATTTTGATTAAAATTATATATATAGATTATACATATTTTGCACATTCATATTGTAATAAAATTATACATAATTTGTGACTAAAGTGTTTCTTTTTGGCAATGTACTCATATATGGCCCTCTCAGTTGTGTTTGCTACTTTACAACAAAAGAAATTTTTTGGGATGACCTTATGGAGTATCTGAAAGTACCGAAATGATAAGGTTTGGAATAACATCGTTGAATCAGTTCCTATGATTTGTGAACGAGCGATCACACTGCTAAATAGCTAGGTCAATACCCAATTTATCAAAATCTTTTTTTCTTAATCCGACTCAATACGCAGACACGATTGCCTGGTGCAAACCAAGTGCGGGTCTTTATAAATGTAATGTGGATGCCTTCTTCTCTCAGGGGGCTCAACAAATTTGGCCTTGGTATGTGCATCCGAGATGATGAGGGTCATTTTGTGTTGGCTAAGATGGAGTGGATTTATTTGTTCCCCGATGTTGATTTGCAGGAAGCACCCAGTCTACTGTTTGCTCTTAGGTGGGTGCGTGATCTTCAACTGGCTAAGGTAGTTTTGAGATGGACTCGAAGGTGGTGATAGATAGTATCCATGGTCGTGGACTCAAAGGCGGTGGTAGATAGTATCGATGGTTTTACACTTGGCGTCTCGGATTTTGATTCAATTATCAATGATTGTCGGCATCTACTTTCTTCTAATTTAGAAACCTCTGATGTTAGGTTTAGTCGAATATAAGCCAATGAAGTTGCTCATAGTTTAGCTAGGGTAACTTTATGTCATGCTAGTTTCCATATTTTTATTCAAATTCCATAATGTATCTCTACTCTTATTTTAAATGAAATGCATTAAGTTTTCTCTTGTAATAAAAGGTAAATACACCGACATTGTAAAACTTTTTTATACATGCATCCAATTAAATCACGCGACATAGATATTTATGAAGACTTTATAAAAACTGTCATGACCCTATCTACAGCCATGTCGGCGCATAGACTAATGTTCACTTTAGGAAAAAAATATGCCAAGTTTAACATAAAAATACACAAATTTTAACTAATATATGATCTACCGAAGTGTTTCATAATAGTCGCGTAAGGTTGTTGTACCTGCGCTGAATATTTCTGATTTTGTTCTAATATTTGAATATTAAATGTTAATAGAAATATAAATATATGATTGGGCACCTTATTTTACTCCACTTATTTTACTTCACTTTTCCACTGAATTGCAATAGAAATAAATGTTGATTTCCAACCCAAGTTTCTTACTCCATTTCTCAGTTAGGTAAAGGGAGGTACTACTTCACTGTAAACAGGTTATACTACTTCTGAACATGTTCAGGAGAACTTTAACCAGCTTGAGTTGTCCTTGCTTTGAAATTAGTTTAAGAAATACCCTTGGATTCATGAGTGACATATTTTACAAGATCAAGATGCGTCATTGCGACTTTTTCTTAAATAAATTAAAGGACGCCGTGTTTCAGGTTACATATATATTACTATCTTAAAGTTTGTAATTATCATTATGGTTTTCTTTATATGATTTACAAGTATAGTAAGCATGGAAGAATTTTACGACAAGTACTGTAAGGTTTTTTGAGCGACAAGTACTGTAAGGTTGTAACTCTATTATCATTATGGTTTTCTAGAATTTTTCAGAGGAGTGAATAGAAAGCTTGCAAATTGTGTCAGGAAAGTTAACTTAGTAAATAACCATTTTCTGATGTGGTAGGAAATAGAAGAATGAATTTAACTAACAGCTCCAAATTGTCACAAAAGAAATAAAAGGGTGTGGATACTTGGTCTTGGAAGCCGGAAAAGGAGGGGGTGTTTACCGTCAAGTCTTGTTATTCTTTACTTCAAAATTTGTGGCTTGTGGAGGGTGCTTTGTCTTATGAGGAGGAGGGTGTGTTCCGGGATCTTTGGAAGAGCAAGGCTCCACCAAAGGTACTAGCTTTCTCGTGGACCTTGTTCCTTGATAGGTTACCGACTAAGGTTAATCTTGCAAAGAGACGGTTAGTGGGGGTGGAAGTATCTAAGCAGTGTGTGTTTTGTGGTGGTGATGACGAAACGGCGGTTAATCTTTTCTTACATTGTGACATGATTTCTAAGGTGTGGAGGAAGGTAATGAAGTGGTTGAATGTTAATTTTATCACCCCTCCAAACCTGTTCATTCATGTTATTTGTTGGGCTAGGGAGGTTTGGTCAAAGAAGCTTAGGCGCGGGGCGTGGTTAATTTGGCGTGCGGTTGTTTCAGTTATTTGGAATACGAGGAATAACCGTATTTTTAACAATAAAGTCCTTGACGTGGGGGAGATGGTAGATCAAATTAAGGTGACTTCGTGGCAATAGAGTATGAGTAGATTGACAACTGCGACATGTTTGTATTATGAGTGATGTTTGGAACCCTCCTGTTTGTCTTGGTGGTTGAGTTAGACTGTTGGTTTTGGGACTTTTTTTTGCGTTTCTGTGAGGTGCAGGCTGCTGTTTGTGTGCTTCAGCTGTGCCTTCCGTTGGTTTTTTGGCGGTCTGCTGCGCGTGTTTTCCTCTAGGGAGCGCTGCTGTTTTTTTCTGTTTTGTGGGTGGTTTTCTGTCTGTTTTTTCCTCCCTGCTGTGTTCTCAGGTTACAGGGCCTGTTGTTGATGTTTTTCTGTTGTGCCCTTTTCTTCTCTTCTTGAGAGGTTTTGGTGGCTTAATAATATTTGGTTGTTAAAAAGAAAAATATAACAGACATAAAACACAAGGAGTGCTAGAAGTTTGAAGTGCATATAAAATAATAATAAGAAGCCAATAAAAAGATTTCAAAAATCAGATAGCCAAATGAAACTTTAAATAACATGTGAAACCAAGTTGCATCATGAAAGATTCCCCAAATGCATCATGAAAAATGCCACTGGTTAGATCCAACAAATTCCACTTTTAGATTCATGCCATATTCTTTGACATCATGAAAGATTCCCCAAATTCATCATGAATCACAATTCAACAAAAGCATACCAAAGTCGAATTTACGTCTTTAATTCTCTTTAGCTCCTTCAAAATTCCATCCAATGAATTTTGAATCTATGTCCTACATCCAAGGAGTCGTAAATTTCAATTTAGTTCAAAGGACAGATTATGGAAAACATCGAATAACATTCTCTAATAATATGAACAAGACTGCACTAATGACGACAAATATGTAAAGTGAGAGACTCCAATAATCAGAATCAACCAGAGACAATGAGTGATACTTACGTTTGGCACACAATAATAGCACGGAATTCAATTCAGTTCATTGTATAGACATTGAAAAACTAGATTTTGACTAGAGTATAATATGAACAAGATTGCACCAACTTAAATCAACAACTTGTTTAAACATTACTACTGGCAGGCAATGAATAACAAAAGTCATGGCTTAAACGAGAGACACCGAATAATCAAAGAATCAGTTCACCACAAGCAGAATAACCGAACAACATCAAAGATTAATCAAAATATAAACAACGACACAAAGAAGACCCGGATCACCCCGGCTCGTGCACAAAAAAGTGATGCTTTCATCTTGTACACGGTAACATATGATGCTTTTTATATGGAGTCCATAAATTCAAGTTTTCTGGAATGTAGAGATAATAGAAGAGACGATCTTATAAAACAGAAAATGAATTTTGCAGGAGAACAAAATAGAACTACAAGAACCATCCCTTAGATTACGAGCAACAACGTCTGCTAAGCTGCACAACACAGATCAATAAAAACAAATACAATAAGTTGTAAAACACAACACAATAATTTGTATGCATCTGTATAGCCACAATGAAAATTAGACCCTGCGGTACCGGTTATGGATAGGGACAGAGGGTAGTTTGCAACCTTTGTTCTGAAATTTGGACCGATAGAGGGACATAGAGGTTTTCTCTAATACAAGATATTAAAAAAATTCCAACAGCACAATTGCAAAGGGGCTACACAATCATGTGCTAGACACTCGGACTGTCAAACCAAATACAAGAACAAGAGTTCTCAAAACCCCATACCGTAGGGCTTCGTACAGAGTACAACCTGCGGAAAAACTACTCCTAATTAATACTAATATATGTGCAGGTGATGCAAGAACCAACGGAACACACCATTACTAATTTCTTGATAACAAACTTTAAACCACACCACATCAAGACACCCTTAAATAAAACACCCAGAACATACCAAACAATACTTACGAAAAAAACTCCTTCACAATTCATTACCTATCATGAGCTTCCTACCATATACCACTCCTATAAAGCCATGTATCCAAGTATGCCAACAATATCAGAATCCATAAAAGCTTGGTAACATCTGGAATCTAGATTCAATCAAGTTACAACCATATATAAAAGCTTGGAAACAGCGGCATCCATAGAGGATTCTAATAAGATATGTCTTTACAAACCTTCACACTATAACATTATTTATGTTTTTATGGAACTCCTACATATGCATATTTGCCTTTTGCATCACCAAAAGCCAGCACACAGCATATGCTCGCAAGTGCTTTCACGCAAGGCACTCGACAATGACCAAATAAAATTAATTTAACAAAAATAATAGCAGAAAATATACAATAGTTAGGGCCTTTTTTGATAGCCAACTTATTTGCAGCTTATCATGATAAGCCCTTATGTATAAGCTTGCATAAGCCTATTTCTATATCAAAAGATAAAATGTTTTTGTATGTTCAATAAGTTGTGTTTTTGTATCGAAAGATAAAAAAAAATTGTATGTTCTATATCAAGCTATATTGTTTTCAAAAGATCCAGCAAACAGTCTCACAACACTTACGCCGTCGATAAGCTCAAATAATGCAATCCAAACAAGCCCTTAGTTAAGAACTTTATAGAATCAATATCCAACAAACCATAATTTCATAATAAGAACAATAATAAATAGAATATTCCTTTCAAAAAATAATAAATAGAAGATTTATCGTTCTCGTTTAAAACAAAGTTGTATCTCATAAAAGTAAATCTGTAAAGAAAACATCTTACTTTTAAGAGTTCAAACTTCAGCAAAGCACTTTCGGAATACTAGCAAACAATGCACCGTTGACGCGATAAGAGCTCCATCTCTCTGTCGCTGAAATAATCATAATGTGGAGTTATTATCTTTCTCAATGATGGCCATGAAAGTATCAATGAAGCATGAACATCACTTTGCACTTGATGACAATATCTCAAATTGATCTCTCTTAGTTGTGTGCAGTTTTCTACCACCTGCTTTACTCCCTTCTCTGTGACATCCAAACAATTTTCTACTAACAGTTGCATAAGCCCACGACAACTCTTTGAGATCACATGGAGTAGTTCATCATCAACTCTTGTATGAGACAAGTTTAACACCTCTAGTTTGGGAACTTCAAAGTTCATTCTATGCAGCTTTACTCTTGAACAGCGAGTTAAGTTCAAATGTCAAATGTTAGAACATCTCCTTAAAACTTGAAAAATACTTTCTTCGGATATGTTATCGCAATTGGCCAAATCAAGCCATTGCAAATTGGGAAAAACGGAAGCAAGCTTTTGGATGCTTTCATCTTGTAACCATGGATTGGAAGTCAAATGGAGAGATTTTAGTTGAGGGCGTGTTTGTGTATATTTGACTTTAATGGAAGAGACAAGGAAGGAAAACGAACAATATACATTCCCAAAGTTGCCCGTGAGGTTGAGGGAGGTGAGGTTAGGGAACCTTTGGAAGAGTCGGTGGAGGCAATGGTGTGTTGGGTGATTGATAGTGATTGAGAATCGAAGAAGGCTGGTGATGGAGAGGAATTGTTTGGAGACGAGGGAGAGAGATTTCAAGTCGCTGTTCCAGGTATCGTCATAGTCAGATGTTGAGAAATCTGAAGACATATTTCCAACGGTCATCAGGTAAATATTTAACAGCAAAAAGGCTCTCCTTAGCTTAAGACGTGCACTAGAAGAACTTTGAGAATCAAATGTATAATAAGATACATAATCAAGTTCAAGCTATTGGCGGTAAATACTGATAGAAAATAGAGACATGGAGTTTTTGCAACATGCCACCCTTTATTTGGATCTAACATAACATGATAGAAAAAGAAAAATAGTAAAATATTTATGAACTCATACTGAAAAACCCCTTTGTTACAAGCAACAATCTTGCAAATATTTGATTCATTTTGTCAATATTGTTTCAATAAAACATAAATTTGTCGAGTATGACACAAGAATCTTATCCAAGAAATATAATTCAAAGCAAAACAATGAAAAACAATAGGATTTAAAACTAAATATAAACCCAATTCCTTGCATTGGATAATAACTTCAATAATTATCATGAATTGATGAGTCAATACACAAATTTATTTTACAAAGTAATTTGGAAACAAAATATCTTACATTTCAGAATTGAAACTTCAGCAAGGCAGTTTCAGAATACTAGAAAATAAGGCATATATCACTCAAGAAAAGTTCCTTATCTTGCTCTCCGGAACGATAGTAAGGTGGAACAATTATCTTTTTCAATGATGGCCTTGAAAACACCATTGAGGCAACAATGTCATCATCTTTCACTCCATCACAGCCCCTCAAATTGATCTCCCTCAGTAGCGTGCAGTCTTCTACCGCATGCATTACTCCGTTACCTGTTATACCACGACAGCTTTCAAGGTAGAGTTGTAAAAGCCCAGAACAATTCCTTGAGATCACATAGAGTGTTTCATCATTAACACTTGTATGTGACAAGTTCAACACCTCGAGTTTGGGAACTTCAAAGTTAATTCCACGTAGCTTCCCTCTTGAACAGCAGGCTAAGTTTACAACATCTCCTTAAAATTTGACCAAACCTTCTCCCGAAATGCTATTGCCATCTTGTATCAATATGCGGTTACCTTCAAAAATTCCATACCCATCATGTATCAATATGCGGTTACTGAAGTCCAGTTCTTCGAGCAAAAGAAAACAATCAGCTATGAGAAACAATTGAGTGATACTGATAGATTTAATGTTGTAAAAAATGAGAGAGGTTAAAGTTGTAATATTTTGGGAGAAAGTTCGCAAACCATTAGCGGGAATGGTGGTTTGGTTGGAGAGATTGAGTTACATGATTTTCAATGGAAAACGAGAGATTTCTTCAAGAAGCACGTCAATGTCACCGCGAAAGTTGGAGAGGTCGAGGGTGGTGAGATTGGGAAATCTTTGGAAAAGGCGAGGGAGAAAAGGGTGTGCTGAATTCCAGATAATGAGTGAGAATCAGAAATGGTTAGTGATGTGGAGGAACTGCTTGTAGACGACGGAAAGGGAATTCATGTGGCGGCGGTTGTAGATGACGCCGTTACCTTTGAGGAATCTGAAGACAATTTCCCAACACTCGTTAGGTAAGTATAAATTTGTTACAACCATTGTTTTGGTTCTTGATTGAATAGAAGAAACGATTTGTTGTGAAGATTTGAGAGATTTTCTTCTTCAAGTGCAACAATTTGTGAAAGTGGGTAAATTTGAGAGGTTAGGTTTTTCTTTGGTTACATTTGAGAGGTTAGGTTAGAAAAGGAGAATATTGCGGTAGGTTTGTGAAAATTGGATTTTTTTTTTTTCTAAGGAGATTTGTTTTCGAGTGGGGTTCTAATAAGAAAGTTTTTTTTTTTTTGAGGAAAGGTTCTAATAAGAAAGTTGGATTTTTTTTTATCATTAAATTTTGGGTTATGCATTCAAAACCCACATCCAAATAAAGATTTGTTCGGGTTGAATTTCACCAAAGATTTCTTGTTCCAAAATTTAGAAGAAGAGTCGGATTCGGCAAACATTATAGAGACTATCAGGAAATTTTACCCCACACTCCAACAAGTATACACCTACCCAATAAATCATAAAAAAATACCAATTTTAACCCTATAAAAAATATCCCGTTCACCCCCTTCATGTTTAGGGAATTAAAAAAAGTGGAAAAGTTTTCTGGAAGTTGCTACCCTACAAAAATCACTGAGAGAGAAGAAAAATTAACAATAGATCAAAAATCATCATTCAATTGAAAAGGTGGGTGGTAGTATCTTTTTTTATCAGAGAATCGGTTTCTTGGGTGTTATCAGAGAAAGTTGTTAATCTGCAGATTTGAAGCGCAAAGAGAGAGGTGGCTGACGAAAACAAAACCATCATTCAATAAATTGCAATTGTGGAAATGGAATCATCAACTTGTTGCTTATTCAATTGAATCAGATTGAATGGGAACAATGAAGATGGATGGTGGTATAACAATGAAGAAGTAGTGCTTTCTTGTTTAATTTTTATTATGTTTGGACAGTGTTTACGAAATTTGCAAACAAAAAAAAATGTAGTAAACCGGAAATGTTTTTACAAGGATTTTAGTATGTATATATACAAGGGTAAAATGGGCAGTTTAAAAAAATACATGGATAAAGGTATAATTGTAAGGGTACATGGTAAATGTTCAGACTATCGAGGACAGCAACATGCATTACTGTTTTTTTTTTTTTTAAAGAACATGCATCATAGTTACTACTTAGGTGCAAATGTTACTGAATGCCAAAATATTCGGCACAATTTTAATAATATTATTATTTTGCAAGTTAGAAGAGAAGCTAATCAAGTTGCACACTATTTAACAAAATATGTAATTTCTATTTCTTCTGATGTTGTTTGGATTAAAGAAATGCCTTCTAGTATTGATGCAGTTTTATGGCCTTTAATTTGATGTCACACTCGGATGAATGAGTACAAGTTTCTTGTAAAAAAAAAATATATTTATTTAATCTACCTAAAAATAAAATCAATTTTTCAAAGAAAAAACAAAATATATATTTATGTGTGAGAAAATATTTGAAGTTTAGGATAATGGCTAGGCCTTTTTACTTCAAACCAAGAATAAGGGTTTCAACCCTTAGATTTTCCTTTTGTAAACAAAACTATATATAAAAAGTAAAAGATAAAAATCAATATAAAAACTCAAAATGTAAAATTGAATCGAACTATTATACTATGCTTGCAAAAAGTGAACGAAGAAAAGTCAAGGTACAATGATCATTATATAGGAGACTTGATTTGAGAGCTATTGGTTAGTCTCTTGTATTGGAACTCCAAAGAATCCAGCAATGCAATAGAGTATTGATTGAGGTGGTGAGGTACAAAGTCAAAATCATCAAAATATGCTATCTTATATCTTTGTAGTGATTTCGCGTATACTATTAACTAATGCAATGTTTATAATTTGGTTTGGTGTCAATTTTATGCCAAAGAGCCTGTTGACAAAGATTTGGAATCTAGTAACTTATTTCTTGCCAAAGTTTACGTACATAAAACTCTTTGATGAATCCGAAGCTTTGGTTCAATAAGATTTTCATGGTGATTTCATGTCATTAATATTAATGAAGATTTGGTATACCAAGGACAAGAAACAAAACTAAGTCCTCTCACGACAACAGTACACTTAAAACAAAAACTTTCTGCTGCCCTTATCTTCCCTTATCCAAACCTACTCTGGTGGTGCGACGAGCAGCGTTGTCTGCTTGTTTTGATCTTATATATAAGTTCATATTCGCTGCCGCCAACTTTTGCCGATTTTTATAGTCTCAGTTTTTATTTATAATTTATATATACTTTTGGAGCAACTAGGCTCGTGTAGAGATGTATTCAGTATTATATTTTTAGACCAGTAATAGAAATATTTTAATGTGAGATATATTATGGTTAATGCCAATAACAGTTTATATGCTTGGGACATTAGGACAATTGGGCTTGATGCAGATCATGTTTAATAGTTATAACTTCTTTTTTCTCTTGTGATGATAGGATCTCATACAATTTGGAGTTTACAAGCAAATTTTGTTCATGGCAATGAATAGCAAGCTTGCAAATGGTGTCATGAACTTACTTTAGTGAATAACCACTTTGTTACTGATGTCGTATGAAATAAAAATTATAATGTTGATTATGGAGAGAGAATTTTATTTTTTTTAGGAAAACATGCTTATAGTATTTCATTAATAAGAGTTGCAATACAATGGGGTACTTCTAAATAAATATTGGGACTAGCTAGTAAGTGGTGTCACTTGCAAGTGCATGTGCCACCATGTTTGCTTGTCGCCGATCAAATTCCACCCTAGAGTTCACGAAATGAGAAGAGAACATATACTGACATGATGTAATGATATGACCAAATATTGATGCAAGCAAGAGAATTGTAATCATGTATTTCAGATTTATCAACTTTTTTTATGTAGTGTTATTTAAAAACATACAATATAGCACGGGTTCAAATACTAGTTCATAACAAACATAAGGCTATGAGTTTGAAGTACATAAACATGAAATAGAAAAATGAAACTTCAAACAGCACTAGAACCAAACTTAGTTCAACAAATGTTGACTTTAGCTTCATGGCAAATTCTTTTACATCCACTTCACAGCAAGATTCCCTTAATGTACCATGACTCACAATTCAGCAAAACCAAACCAAAGTTGCATTTACATCTTAACTCACTTTAGCTCCTTCAAATGTCTTCCGCTGGATTTTGAATCCCTGCCCTATATATGTTAAAGGATTTATGAACCTCAATTCAGTATTTTGAAAAGTTTATAATATGAAGAAGATTGCACCAACTTATAACTCAGCAGTATTTTGAAACATCACAACTGACAGGCAATGAATGAGAGCACAAAGCAAGAATAATCCAACAACAACAAAGATTATTCAAAATATAAACAGCCACACAACAAGGTAGACCAAGTCCATCCCGAGTCTTGCGCACAAAGTGATGTTTCCTTCTCACACATAATAACATACGATATGATGCACTTTTACATAGTGTCCATAAATTAAAGATTTTTTGTAATGTAGAGATAATAGAATAGAAACTACCTGATGAAATCATAATGAATTTTGCAAGAGATAACAAAAGAGAACTGCAGGAACTAATATAAAAATACAATAAGTTCTAAAAAAAATAGCACTGTCATCTTGCAAGAGAATTCGAAAAGACTAATCCCATATGTATACCTCTTCAAGATCCCAACACTCCAAGACTAAATAAAGATAAGAAAAACTACCGCCAATAACAATCCAAATATAAAGCTAAAATATCAATTGCAGCAAATGACAGTTAGACTCAACAACAACTCCTCGTCCACAAAATATATTACTGCAAGTTACTCTAACCAGATCCCCACCAGCAACGGTTAACATTTCATGATCCTATTTGATTTACAAACCGGGAATTCATGAATTATTCCTTAATGTATTACAGTATAGAATTCAGTATTTTAATATAGAATCAATTAAAAAAATTGGCATGTAAATTCAAAACAAAAATTATGATTCATTCATTCATGTGCAATTAACACTACTAAAGATGCTACTACATTTTACCATTTGTGAATTCAACACTACTAAGCATAATTTACACACCAAGAATAATAGAAATAGAAGATTTCTCGTTCGCATGGTTTGATATTGACATAATTTTCATCAAACATAAAGGCATCAACATAAAGCTGTCAATTTTACAAGGAACTTATTCACAATGAACAATAAATGGCAAACCATAAGGCTAACATTGGCAAACCATCAATTTTATTTTGCACCGAGTTGTCTGCTATCAGATAAGATTAACCAGAGACTTCCACTATTGAAGCATACATCCTAACTTCTAATCTAGGTAATCAAAACCGGATCTGGACATGTATCTAATCCGAAAGACCTTAAAAACTAGCATACCGTACGTAGAACAGGTAAGAAAACCATGAAACCGAGCAAAGCGATGGATAGAGGGAGTTAGGCCGGAATTAGACCACATTTTTTTAACTTTTTTTAAATATAAGAGTTTTAACATCGCTATTTTTGACACAAGTTTTTTCTTAAAAAAACTTGGAAATATCGTTGTTTTGCGCTGACTACAATCTGGCACTTGAAGTTTGAACCAGCTGGCACACTGGTTCAATGGTCGAATTGATTTTGATTAACTTGCTTCAAGTCTTGCATATGTAATAAGATCCATACACCAAGGTAATATTGTGAGAAATGAAAATCAGGAACAATATCTAGTTAATGTTCATGAGTTTTATCCAGAAAGAAAAAACAACAGAGAACAGTGTGCTGTGGCAAGTAACACAATAATCAAATCCTGGTGATATAATTCAAGGGAACACAAGGAAAAATATTGCAATTTAAAATGGTGTAAAACACTTGATAGGCTGCATTACATTGTAAAAAGGTAGTGTGGAGCACTAAAGCTCCCAAATACAAAGGGTCCAGGAAGGGATCCCACCACTTTGATGCATTGCATTACGTTGTACATTATATAAAAAGCTTCCCTCACACAATTACTAGGAAATTATGATGCACAGAGTATAAGCAAATACAACAAATCTACGCTGATATCTTAAACAAAAAATGTAGAAGTAACTCCTAAAAACATAAACATTTTACTTACTTTTCATGATTCAAACTTTAGCAGAGCACTTCCAACATACTAGGAAACAAGGCATCCATGATGCAAGAAGAGTTTCCGCTTGCTGTCACTACAAGAAAAACAAGGCAGAGCCATTATCTTTCTCAATGATGGCCTTATAAATACCATTGAGCAACAACATCAGCAACCACTTTCCAACAACCCTGCAAATTGATCTCTCTCAGTTGTGTGCAGTTTTCTACAACTTTCATCACTCCCTTCTCTGTCACATTATAGCAATGTCCCAAGTCAAGATGAAGTAGCGCAAAGCAACTCGTTGAGATCATGTCGAATGATTTGTCATAAATTCCAGTCTTTGACAAGTTTAGCACCACCAGTGTGGAAACTTTAAAGTCCATTCTAAGTTGCTTCAGTCTTGAACAGTAAGCTATGTTCAAATGTCTAATCTTACTACTTTTCCTTAAAACTTGACCAATACCTTCTTTAGATATGCCATTGCAAGAGCTCAAATCTAAGAGTTGTATATTGGGGCAAACAGAAGAAAACATATTGATGTCTTCATCCCTCAACCATCTGTTGTGAGCTAAATGAAGAGACTTCAATTGAGGGTATACATCAAAATCCATCAAGGTATAAGAATTCTCTACACTCATTTTTCCAATATTCGTGTATTCCATTTTGACATCAGCAAGTTTAGCACAGCTCGTAAGGAGTGCAAACAAAGCTACATTTTTTAGGCTAGCACAGTTACTAATGTTTATGGACACCAAATCACCTAGAAATGAAGACAACTCAACGACATGCCTATCACTCATAAAGTTAGCATTTTGAAGATCCAGATGTTGAATAAATTGACACTTCGACAAAAAGTTATAGATTCCAACATAAGTATAACCACAGCAACCTTGAAGCACGAGTCTCCTAATACGATGACCTTTCTCTACAACAGATGAAAGCAAATTATCTGAGATACATGTATATGATAAATCAAGACAAGCTAATCCCATAAAACTCGCCAACGACTCAACAACAAGGTTTCCATATGGAATTCTAGTAAAGGAGATAGACCTCAAACCGGGTCTCTCACGGATAGCAAAAGCAATGACTATGTCAGGTATACTGTATTGGTTAGACATCACAATCTCTTGAAGAAACTCGCAATTTTTACACAAGTGGAAAAGCAATGAGCCGTATGCATAGTGATGACCAGAGAGACTAACCTTGCGGAGCTTAGGAAGCTTCAAAAGCATAGCGTTTGCTGCAATAATAACAACATTTTTAAAGTTACTAAAGTCAAGTTCTTCAAGGAAAGGGAAACAATTGGATATCATAACCAGGTCGTTTTTATGAAGAAAATCATAGTTGTAACAAATTTGGACAAAAATCGTAACCCCTTTGCTGGAATGGTGGATCGGTTGGAGAATTTGAGGGATTTGAGTTTCAATGGGAAAGTGGATATTTGGCAGAGTAGAGCGTCGAGGTCTCCTGAGATGTGCTTGAAGTTGAGGGAGGTAAGGTTTGGGAACCTGTTGAATAGGCGAGGGAGGAATGGGAGGGTTGCATTAGAGATTTGAGAGAAAATTGGACACAACAGAGAGAGGTTCAAGGTTGTCGTCGATGAGAAATTTGAAGATAGATTCCCAACACTCATTTGGTAAACGTAAATCTGTGATTGTTTCTGTTGGAGAAACAATTGGTTGTGAAGATCTGAGAGCGTTTCTCTTTTGCTTCATTGTTGTTCGATTGGAGCTATCGGCGGTGGAATGTAATTGAAAGGATTTAGGTTAGATTTTGATGCAACTCTATGTAGTCAAAACTGTAACATGTATGTATCTTTTGTGTGACATTATTACAGCCTTTTTTTTTATTACAATTATCACAGCCGTTTAAACTATCAAGATTTTTATTCATTTTTAATATTCTTAATTTTGATTTTTAATATAAATGGCCACATGTATCTCTTAAGTTCTCAATGATTTTCTTACAATTTGACTATTAACTTGATCAAACTTGGTTTATCTTACCATTTCAAAAAGCTTACCGATGGTATTGCTCTCCCATTTTCAGCTAACTACTAGGCCATGTTTTGTAAAATGAGTTGTCAAACATTAAATGTAGACACTTCTCTCTAGATTCAGAGCGTGCTTTGTCATGTTGTATGGGACTAATCTCTTCGTCTAGATTTAAATTTCAATAGACAGTCAATGAGTTACAACACCTTGTCATATTTATTAACCAAAAGCTAAACGTAATTTACCCATGTATTTGAGTTGTTTTTCACCTTGTGATGAATAAAATGAACAGTGTTGTGTGTCAAAAACATTGTGTTCCAAATACACATGATACTTATGAACCTTCCACTAAAGTGTGCATAACACATTCAGAGTGGCCTTAACAATAGTTGTTTGAGGATTATCACTATGGATTATGAACATGGTTTCAGTGTGCATAACACATTCAGAGTTTGGCCTTAGCAATAACTATGGTCGTCTCATTCGTAAGTGTCAAAGATTGAACTCATAACCACTTGCTTAAGATGTCTGAGTCTCTTACCGTCGGACCAACCACGTGTTGGTAGAACTTCTATGGAGTAATATTTATCATGAGATATGATTTCACCTTGAATAATTATTTAAAGTGTACCTCGATTGGTGAGCTAAGGATATGAAAGAGTTTTAATGAGCTCAAGTGTTCAAAATCTGAAACTAACATAACAACTAGCTTGCTTAATATTTTCCTATCCACAAAAAAAAAATGAAAATAACTAATATTGTAAAAACTACTAATTTGAGTACTTGTTATTGTAAAATAAAACTCCAAACAGCATGAGAAATCCCCATTAGATGCCAACAGACCCTGATTTAGATGTCTGCCAAATTGCCATGCATAGGTTGAGACAAAACACAGTTTTGTAAGTTAACATTTATGAAAAAGTAATTTCTAGGAGAAGTAAATCTTAAAATAAAAAACATCTTAAATGTCCGTAATTCAAACTTCAATAGAGAAGTTTCAAACTACTAGTAAACAAGGCATCCTTGACGCGAGAAAACTTTCATCTCTTCGTAGTCGAAACAATAATGAGGTGGAGCCGTTATCTTTCTCAATGATGGCCTTGAAAATACCATCAATGCAACAATATTAGAATGCACTTTATCACATCCCTTCAAATTAATCTCTCTCAGTTGTGTGCAGTTTTCTATTACATGCTTCACTCCTTTCTCTCTGACATTACAACAATCTTCTAGTGATAGTTGCAAAAGTCCACGGCATTTCATTGAGATCGCTTTGAGCGCTTCATCATCAACATACGTATATGACAAGTTCAGCACCTCCAAGTTGGGAACTTCAAAGTTTAATCCATGTAACTTCACTTCACAGTAGGTTAAGTCCAGATGTCTAATTTTATGACATCTCTTTAAAACATGACAAATTGCTTCTTCAGATATGTTACAGCAATGGCTTAAATTAAGCAGTTGCAAATTGGGGAATGAGGAAACAAATATTTTGATGCTTTCATCTACTAACCAATAATTGAGAGTCAAATCGAGAGACTTTAATTGAGGGCTTACCACAATATCCTTCAAAAAATTAGAATTCTCTACACTATTTTCCGATGTGTAGTCGAAAATGATCTCACTAAGTGAAGGATTGTTGCTCACCAACGGAAGCAGTGAAACCGGTTCGAAATAACTGGACAAGGATAGAGACCTCAAAGTTGGCGTCTCATGTAGAGCTAAAGCAATACCGGTGTTGGTTATTTTATTACAGCCAAATATAACGGCCTCTTCGAGAAGCTTCCAGTTCTTAAACAAGTGGACAAGCAATTGATTGTTGATATAGTAATGATAAGAGAGATTAACTTTGCGGAGTTTGAACAGTGTCGATGAAATAGCCTCTACTCCGTTGAGGAAGCTTTCATAATTTTCGAGCTTCTTAGGATAACTGAGGTCGAGTTCTTCAAGTAAAGGGAAATAATTGGCTATTAGTGACAAATCAGTTCCATTGATAGATTTAATACAGGAACAAGTGAGAGAGGTCAAAGTTGACAAAATGAGAAGAGAACATAGAATGACATGATGTAATGATCTGACCAAATTTTGATGCAAGTAAGAGAATTGTCATCATGTATTTCAGATTATCAACTTTTCCTAGGTAGTATTATTTAAAAACATATAGAATATCAAAGGTTCAAATACTAGTTCAAAACAAACATAAGGCCATGAGTTTGAAGTGCATGAAATAAAAAGTACCCAACTAAAAAAGGCTTCAAAAATCAAATAGCCAAATGAAACTTCAAACAGCATGAAAAAGCTGCATGCCAAATTCTTTGACATCCACTTCACAGCAAGATTCTCCTAATGTTGCATGACTCACAATTCAGCAAAACCAAAGATTCCCCTAATGTTGCATTTACATCTTAACTCACTTTAGCTCCTTCAAATGTCTTCTGGTGGATTTTGAATACCTTCCCTATATATGTTAAAGGATTTATAAACCTCAATTCAGTATTTCGAAAAGTTCATAATATGAACAAGATTTTACCAACTTAACTCAGAAGTATTTTGAAACATCACATCTGACAGGCAATGAATGAGAGCATAAATAAGAGACTCCAATAATCAAGAATCAAGCACAGAACACAAAGCAACAATAACTCAACAACAAAGATTAATCAAAATATAAACAGAAACACAACAAGGTTAATCAAATCATATGATATGATGCATTTTTCCATAGTGTCCATAAATTAAAGTTTTTTCGGAATACAGAGATAGTAGAAGAGAAACAACCTGATGAAATCATAATGAATTCTGCAAGAGATAACAAAAGAGAACTACAAGAACCATCCCTCAAAGATTATGACCAAATACAATAAGTTCTAATACAAAACACATTGTCATCTTGCACGAGAATTTGAAAAGGCTAATCCCTTATGAATCTGTATGGCCAGAAAAAAATGACGGGACAAGAGGGTATGTTTTTGTTAAGAAGCCAATTATATTAAAAGGATCTAATCTAAGCACAAGGTGTGCAAACAAAAGATCAAATGAGTACAGATACAACACAACAAAGAAAACAACATAAAGGTCCTCTCTAGCCCAACAATTGTGGGGATACAAAATTGATGCAATGACACTACCCAGATCCCCACCATCAACGGTTAAGATTTCATGATCCTATTTGATTTACAAGCCGGGAATTCATGAATTATTCCTTAATATATTACAGTATAGAATTCAGTATTTTAATATAGAATCAATTAAAACAATTGGCATGTAAATTATAAAAAAAAAAAAAAATTATGATTCATTAATCCATGTGCAATCATCAACACTACTAAAGGATACTAATACATTTTATCATTTGTCGTACTCAAATCAAAGGACAAAAGAAACAATAGTTAATCAGTAACTTTATAGAATCAATATCAAACAAAGCATAAAATACAATGAGAAAAAGAAGATTTCTGGATGGCATGGTAAGAGATATTAACATAACATGACTAATTTTCATCGAACATGATGGAACCAAAAGAAAGCTGTCAACTTTACAAGGAACTTTATTCACAATAAACAATAAATGGCAAACCATCAATTTTATTTTGCACCAAGTTATTTGCCATAAGATAAGATTAACCAGAGACTTCCACTGTTGAAGCATACATCCTAACTTCTAATCTAGGTAATCAAAACCGGATTTGGTCACGTGTCTAATCCGAAAGACCTTAAACACTAGCATACCATAGAACCGGTAAGAAAACAATGAAACCGAGCAAAGCGGTGGATAAAGGTGGTTAGGCCGGTTATATCAATTAGACCACATTTTTTTTTAAAAAAATTAAAAGTTTTAACATCGCTGTTTTGGTTACAATTTTTTTCTGAAAAAAACATGGAAATGCCGTTGTTTTGGGATGACCACGATCTTGCATTTGAAGCTTGAAGCGGTTAGCCCACTGGTTCAATGGTCAATTTGATTTTTATTACCTTGCTTCAAGTCTTGCATACGTAATAAAATCCATACACCAAGGTAATATTGTGATAAGTGAAAATCAGGAACAATATCTAGTTAATGTTCGTAAGTTTTATCCAAAAAGAAAAACAATGGATACCAGTGTACTATGGCAAGTGACACAAGAATCAAATCCTGGTGATCTAATTAAAGGGAAATCAAAGAAAAATAATGCTTACGTTGTAAAAAAGCTAGTCTGGTGCACTAAAGCTCCCACATAAGCAGGTCCAGGAAGGGATCCCACCATTTTGGTGTATTGCATTATGTTATACATCATATAAAAAATCTCACCTTACACAATTACTAGGCAATTATGATGCACAGAGTGATAAGCAAATACAACTAATCAAAGCTGACATCTTAAACAAAAAAATGTAGAAGTAACTCCTAAAAATATAAACATTTTACTTACTTTTCATGATTCAAACTTGAGCAGAGCACTTCCAACATGCTAGCAAACATCCATGACGCAAGAAGAGTTTCCGCTTGCTATCAGTACAACAAAAACAAGGCGGAGCAGTTGTCTTTCTCAATGACGGCCTTATAAATACCATTGAGTCAACAACATCAGCAACCACTTTCCGACAACCCTGCAAATTTATCTCTCTCAGTTGTTTACAGTTTTCTACAACTTTCATCACTCCCTTCTCTGTCACATTATAGCAATATCCCAAGTCAAGATGAAGTAGCGCAAAGCAACTCGTTGAGATCATGTAGAGTGATCTGTCATAAATTCCAGTCTTTGACAAGTTTAGCACCACCAGTGTGGAAACTTTAAAGTTCATTCTAAGTTGCTTCAGTCTTGAACAGTAGGCTATGTTCAAATGTCTAATTTTACTACTTTTCCTTAAAACTTGACCAATTCCTTCTTTAGATAGGTGATTGCAACAGCTTAAATCCAAGAGTTGTAAATTGGGGCAAACGAAAGCCAACATGTTGATGTCTTCATCCTTCAACCATATGTTGTGAGCTAAATGGAGAGACTTCAATTGAGGGTATACACCAAAATACATAAAGGTATAAGAATTCTCTACACTCATTTTCCCAATACTTGTGTATTCCATTTTGACATCAGTAAGTTTAGCACAACTCCTAAGGAGTGCAAACAAGGCTACATTATTTAGGCTAGCACAGTTACTAATGTTTATGGACACCAAATCACCTAGAAACAAAGACAACTCAACGACATGCTTATCACTCATAAAGTTAGCATTTTGAAGATCTAGATGTTGAATAAATTGACAATTAGACAATAAGTTATAGATTCCAACATAAGAATAACCAAAGCAACCTTGGAGGACGAGTCTCTTAATAGGATGACCTTTCTCTGCAATGGATAAAAGCAATTTATCTGAGATACACGTATATGATAAATCAAGACAAGCTAATCCCATCAAACTCACCAACGACTCAACAAAAAGGTTTCTAAATGTCATTCTTGTAAAGGAGATAGACCTCAAACCGGGTCTCTTGCGAATAGCGGAAGCAATGTCATTGTCAGTTATACAATAATTGTTTGACATCACAATCTCTTGAAGAAACTCGCAATTTTTACACAAGTGGAAAAGCAATGAGCCATATGCATAGTGATGACCAGAGAGAATAACCTTGCGGAGCTTAGGAAGCTTCAAAAACATAATGTTTTCTGCAACATTAAGAACACTTTTAGGGTTACCAAGGTCAAGTTCTTCAAGGAAAGGGAAACAATTGGATATCATAACCAGGTCGTTTTGATGAAGAAAATCAATGTTGGAAAATGTGAGAGAGGTCACAGTTGTAATAAATTTGGACAAAACTCGTAACCCATTTGCAGGAATGGTGGATTGGTTGGAGAGTTTGAGGGATTTGAATTTCAATGGGCAAGTGGATATTTGGCAGAGAAGTGCGTCGAGGTCTCCAGAGAAGTGCTCGAAATTGAGGGAGGTAAGGTTTGGGAACCTGTCGAATAGGTGAGGGAGGAAAGGGAGGGTTGCATCAGAGATTGTAAGAGAAAATTGAAGACGGTTACAGATAGAGAGGAACTGTTTGGAGACAAGCGAGAGAGGCTCAAGATAGCAGTGGTTGTCGTTGATGAGAATTTTGAAGATCGACTCCCAACACTCGTCTGGTAAATGTAAATCTACGATTGTTTCTGTAGGAGAAACAACTTGCTGTGAAGATTTGAGAGAGTTTCTCTTCCGCTTCATCGTTGTTCAATTGGAGCGATCTGTGAAGAAATGTATTTGAAAGGATTTAGGTTAGGTTTTGATTCAGGAATGGTGGATTGGTTGAAGAGTTTGAGGGATTTGAATTTCAATGGGAAAGTGGATATTTGGCAGAGCAGATTTGGCAGAGAAGAGCGTCGAGGTCTCCAGAGAAGTACTCGAAGTTGACGGAGGTAAGGTTTGGGAACCTGTCGAATAGGTGACGGAGGAAAGGGAGAGTTGAATCAGAGATTTTAAGAGAAAATTGAAGACAGTTACTGATAGAGAGTAACTGTTTGGAGACAAGCGAGAGTGGCTCAAGGTAGCAGTGGTTGTCGTCGATGAGAAATTTGAAGATCGATTACCAACACTCGTCTGGTAAATGTAAACCGACAATTGTTTCTATAGGAGAAACAACTTGTTGTGAATATTTGAGAGAGTTTCTCTTCCTCTTTATCGTTATTCGATTGGAGTGATCAGTGAAGAAATGTATTTGAAAGGATTTAGGTTAGGTTTTGATGCAACTCCTTGTAGTCAAAACTGTAACATGTATGTATCTTTTGTGTGACATTATCACAACCTTTTTTTATTACAATCATCACATCCGTTTAAACTATCAGGATTATTTTTAATTTTTTTAGAGGAAACTATAAGGATTTTTATTCATATTTAATATTCTTAATTTTGATTTTTACTATAGAATGGCCAAATGTATCTCTTTTATGTATCACTTATTTGACTATTAACTTGATGAAACTTGGTATCTGCTCTCCCATTTTCAGCTAACTACTTGGCCATGTTTTGTAATTTGTTTTCCTAAATCCTCAAACTTTCAAAGAGGTAAATATAGATAAAATTGAGAAATATTTTCAATAATTATGATGCCATTCATTTTGGATATCTCTCAGGATTATGCTATTTAGACGACTGTCATAAGAAACAAAATAGCTAGGGATGAGCATACTTTTCAGTCTTCTAGTTAATTTATATGATAGATCCTCTCATACTTTTCTTTTCTCTTTAATAAAATTAAACTCAGAAGATTCTTGTTTTGAGCGAACTTATAGGTTTCCTTACACCGAACGCAATCTTTTCGTAAAAATGAGTTGTCAAACATTAAATGTAGACACATAAAATTAAACTCAGAAGATTCTTGTTTTGGGCGAACTTATAGGTTTCCTTACACCGGAGGCAATCTTTTCGTAAAAATGAGTTGTCAAACATTAAATGTAGACACTTCTCTTTAGATTCAAACCGTGATTTGTCATGTTGCACGGGACTAATCTCTTGGACTAGATTTAAATTCAATTTGTATATGTTTTGGGGCCAATTAATATTACAGTGAACCACTGATGCAAGTACCTTCACATGCCTTATCCAATGCTCATTAAAAAGAATGTCTATTTATGAACTATACAGTGCTAGATAAATACATAACTAATGTGTGCTTGAGTTTTGGTGTGCAGAAAACATTCAGAGTTTGGCCTTAGCAATAACTACGGTTTTCATCTTCGCAAGTGTCAAAGAGTAAATTCATAACCACTTATTTAAGATGTCCGAGTCTCATACAACTTGAACCAACCACATGTTGGTAGCACTTCTATGGAGTAATATTTATCATGAGATATGATTTCACCTTCAATAATTCTTTAAAGTGTAACTTGATTGGTGAACTAAGGATATGAAAGAGTTTTAATGAGCTCAAGTGTCAAAATCTGAAACTAACATAACGAAACAGCATGAGAAAACCCCCATTAGATGCCAACAGACCCTGATTTAGATGCCTGCCAAATTGTTATACATAGGTTGAGAGAAAATACACTTTTGTAAGTTTGGCATTAAGAAAAAGTAATTTCTGGGAGAAGTAACTCTTCAAATAAAAAACATCTTAAATTTAATAATTCAAACTTCAATAGAGAAGTTTCAAAATACTAGTAAACAAAGCATCCTTGACGCGAAAAGACTTTCATCTCTTCGTAGTCGAAACAATAATGAGGTGGAGCCGTTATCTTTCTCAATGATGGCCTTGAAAATGCCATCAATGCAACAATATTAGCATGCACTGTATCACAACCCTTCAAATTAATCTCTCTCAGTTGTGTGCAGTTTTCTATTACATGCTTCACTCCTTTCTCTGTGACATTACAACAATCTTCTAGTGAAAGTTGCAAAAGTCCACGACATTTCGTTGAGATCGCTTTGAGCGCTTCATCATCAACATATGTATATGACAGGTTCAACACTTCCAAGTTGGGAACATCAAAGTTTAATCCATGTAACTTCACTTAACAGTAGGTTAAGTCCAAATGTCTAATCTTATGACATCTCTTTAAAACATGACAAATTGCTTCATCCGATATGTCCCAACAATGGCTCAAATTAAGCAGTTGCAAATTGGGGAATGAGGAAACAAAAAATTTGATGCTTTCATCAACTAACCAATAATTCTATCAAAAAAAATCTACTAACCAATAATTGAGAGTCAAATCGAGAGACTTTAATTGAGGGCTTACCACAATATCCTTCAAAGAATTAGAATTCTCTACACTATTTTCCGATGTGTAGTCGAAAATGATCTCACTAAGTGAAGGATTGTTGCTAACCAACGCAACCAGTGAAACCGGTTCAAAATAAATGGAAATGGATAGAGACCTCAAAGTTGGTGTCTCATGTAGAGCAAAAGCAATACCAACACTGGTTATTTTATAACAGCAAAATATGACGGCCTCTTGGAGAAGTTTCCAGTTCTTGAACAAGTGGAAAAGAAATTGATTGTTGATGTAGTAATGGGAAGATAGATTAACTTTGCGGAGTTTGAACAGTGGTGATGAAAAATTATCTACTCCGTTGAGGAAGCTTTCGTAATTTTTGAACTCCTGAGGTCGAGTTCTTCAAGCAAAGGAAAACAATTGGCAATTTGTAAAGAAGTACTTCGATGTCACCTTGGAAGAAGCTAGGGAGGAAAGGGGGCGTTTCATCATATATAGTGAGTGAGAATTGAAGACGGTTGGTGATAGAGAGGAACTGTTTGGAGACGAGAGAAAGATAATTCATCAAGAAATAACGGTCATCGATGGTTTTGCCCTTGAAGAAGAATTTGAAGATAGTTTCCCAACACTCGTCCTTTGGAAGTTAATTGAAGTAGCACCTTTTGCAAGAGAATTCAAGTAACCTCCTTGTTTTACTTCTTGTTTGAATAGAAGAAGAGATTTGTTGAGAAGAAGAACTTAGAGAGTCTCTTCTTCTTGTCTGTCTTTCCATCGTAGACTTCCGGTGTTCAAGTATCGTTTAGGGTATAACTCTTTATTTACGTTTAAGATTTCAATTTAAAAGTAAACAATACCGACTTGTTTTCCTCCATATATACTAGATAGTCTACCCGTGCGATTGAATAAGAATTTCTTGAATGCAATATTATATATAACATATAATGCTCAAACGAAGGATGTCATGGTAAAAAATGTCACCTTGATACACATTTCGGAAGATTTCTTTATATACTACAATGAAGTCGTACAAATGCAATCACGATTTTTATCCGTTAACAGAATTTTCAGACCATTCCTTGATGTAATTCTTAATGTAAAATGGGAAATGTTTGGAACACGAATAGACACACTATTTCAACATTTGAACATATTGTATACACAGACACCATACGGAGCATATGTGTTACATTGCTCCAATTTTATATGGTACTCATTTCGTTTATAATGACCACACATAGTGCATCCATTTAACTGAAATAAAAGAAAACCAACAGATCCATGGATATTACACCAGAATATTGAAAAAGTCATCAACAAAAAATAAACTTAAGATTCAGACAACATTGGAAAATTTGGATTAAGAAAATAGCAATTGTTTGCTAAAAGATCCTTCTCAAAACGTCCTCTTAATCATCCTTCTCAATATTAACCCAGTTGATCTTCGGTGGTTTGGTAATAGATCCTTCTCCAACTTCATAGACCATCGTTGCTGAACCAACACTATCAATGGACCTTTTATTGATTCGTTTGCGACATGGTGTCTTTTCATCATATTTCTGTTTGATTTCAGTTTTGGTTTAGTCACCATTTTCAATAAGTCAGGTCTGCAAATAATATAAATTTAGTGTTTACAAATGATGAGAACAAAACTATTTAAAACTCATTAAACAAAACAGTTTGATCTACCAATTTTATACCTCTGGTGGTAATTCATCACCCAGGAATGCAAAACTTCAAGCATGCACCGCCAATTGCCATTGATAATTAGGTTCAACAATTTATATGGAAAAAAAGCTTAAAAAAGATAAGTTGAATATCAATTTCAAGAGATGAAATTGGTCTACATGTTCGCTGATGCATGATCCACACGAAAAACATAAGCACATAAATAATCAGAAATCAAGAAATGAATAACAAAACATGGTACATGCATTGACAAACATCCACTTTTATTTTAGTCTAGCAATGAATAGAAATATA
>Ga0315914_1002076_pt1 | contig 30592 bp, 13 predicted proteins | sample MpolenodulesMG_FD_203920 | JGI IMG/M metagenome (GOLD analysis project Ga0315914, IMG submission 203920) | Medicago polymorpha root nodule microbial communities from Los Angeles, California, United States - elongated nodules | ecosystem: Host-associated > Plants > Roots > Nodule | place: USA...
CATGTATATATACATAAGAAATGAAGTAATGTGTGATTGCATCATTGATGCAGTATCAACACAATAATAAGGGAATAAATACATAACGGTAATAAAGCTATGACTTTGAGCTATAATTAAAAGATACTAATTACTGTACATTTCAAATTCAACTTTGCTGAGTGTTGACTTGTGTATCTCTAATACGCCCCCTCAAGATGAAGTTACCATCTGTAACTTTCATCTTGGATGTGAGATCATGAAAACGGCTGGTTGGAAGTGGCTTTGTGAGAATGTCAGCGAGTTGGTCTTTTGTTGAGACATATGATACTTGAAGTTTACCAGCTTGGACTTGTTCTCTTACAAAGTGATAGTCCATAGAGATATGCTTCATACGAGAGTGGAAAACTGGATTAGAACACAAATATGTAGCACCTACATTGTCACAAAGAAGTTTAGGTTTGTGTTGAATGGGTATCTTGAGTTCGAAGATAAGATTGGTGAGCCACATTAGTTCAGCTGTAGCAGTAGCCACTGCACGATATTCTGCCTCGGTAGATGATCTTGCTACTGTACGTTGTTTCTTCGAAAACCAAGATATTGGGTTGCCACCAAAAAATATTAAATATGCTGAGGTAGAAGTGCGGTCATCCTGATTGCCTCCCCAGTCTGCATCAGTGTATGCTAGTAATTGAAAAGAGGATGGCTTCTTAAGCATAAGACCAAAATTAATTGTGGATTTGAGATAGCGCATGAGCCGTTTGACATGTTGCAGATGTGTTGTTGTGGGTTTGTGCATAAACTGTGAGAGCTTATTGATGGCAAATGATAGATCTGGTCTTGCAAGATTAAGATACTGCAGTGCACCTATTATTTTCCTGTAGTGTGTTGCATCTACATTCGCGCTTCCATCATTCAAAGATAAAGTAGCAGTTGATGAGAGTGGAGTTGGAGAAGGTTTTGCATCTGCCATGTCAAACTTTTCAAGAATGTCTCGAATAAACTTATGTTGAGAAAGTAGCAAACCTGATTGGAGAGGGATGATTTCAACACCTAAGAAATAGTGTGGAGATCCCATATTCTTAAGTGAAAAGCGATTTGATAACGACCCAATAAAAGTTTGTAGGAACTTGGAATCATTTCCAGTAAGGAGGAGGTCATCCACATATACGAGAAAGTAAGCAAGCGTTCCACCGGTAGCATAAATGAAAAGAGAAGGATCACTAATACTCATAATGAACCCATAGGATGTAATAAACTCCTTCAGTGCCTCGTGCCAAGCTCTTGGTGCTTGTCTAAGCCCGTAAATTGCCTTATGGAGTTTGCACACATGCTTGGGGTGTTGGGCATCTTTTAGACCAGGTGGTTGTTCCATATATACTTCTTCCTGAAGTGTTCCTTGTAGGAATGCATTGTTGACATCTAGTTGATGCATAGGCCACTTATTTGCAAGAGCAATGGTGAGAATGAGTTTGATTGTTTGTGGTCGAACTACAAGAGCAAAAGTCTCATGAAAATCAACCCCTGGACATTGAGTGAAACCCTTTGCAACAAGTCGTGCCTTGTAACGAGCTATGGATCCATCAGAATTTCTCTTGATGCGAAATAACCACTTGCATTCAACAATGTTTTGATTTGGTGGAGCTGGAACTAAAGACCAAGTTCCATTTTTTATAAGTGCATCAAACTCTTCAGAAATGGCTTGACGCCAATGTGCATATTGCATGGCTTGTCGAATATTAGAGGGCTCAAGGTTTTCTAGTAATGGATGGTTGGAAACATGGTAAAGTTTTTTTGGTTTGAAAATGTTGTTCTTTGATCGTGTAACCACGTGATAGTCATGATTAGAATCTGTTGCATGGTTATTTTCATGAGAAGTAACATGAGGGGAGGAGGAGCAGGGAGATGCATTACCTGGTAAATTTTCTGAACACATAGGAGCTTCTGAGCACAAAGGACTTGCAGATTGTTGTGAATTTGGTGTTTGGAGAGTAGGTGATGAGTTGATGTGTTGAGGTAGAGGAAGTATTGTGTGGGGCGCTTGATATAAATTGATAGGTAATTCTGGTGGGGGTGGTTTAGGGCTGGTAAGACTTGTGTATGGAAATTTATTATCATAGAAGGATACATGCCTTGATGTATAGATTTTGTGAGTGATTGGATCGAAGCATTGATAAGCATATTGAGAGGTTGAATATCCTATGAAGATGCATGGGGTGGATCTTGGTTGTAGTTTATTGGAGGTGTACGGTTTTAACCATGGGAAGCAAAGACATCCAAATGAGTGAAGATGAAGTGGATTTGGTTTGGTGTGATGTAGAATTTGATATGGTGACTTCATTTTTAGGTTTGGTGTGGGCAACCTATTGATTAAATAAGTGGCTGTTTTGAATGCAAAAGACCAAAAGATTGGAGGCAGCTTAGCATGATAAAGTAAAGCTTTCCCTGTTTCTACAATATGACGGTGACGTCTTTCAGCTGTTGCATTAAGTTCAGGTGTATGTGGTGGGGTGGTGAAATGGGATATGCCATGAGCAGATAAGAATGATTTTAGTTTTATAAATTCACCTCCATTGTCAGAATATAAAGAAACTATTGGAAATTTAAAGAATTTTTCAACAACATTCTTAAATTGAGAAAAAACAAAAGAGACATCTGATTTATTTTTTAATGGAAACAACCAAGTGTACTTGGAGAAATGATCAACAAAAACAAGATAATAGAGAAAACCATCTAAAGACCTAGTGGGAGTTGGTCCCCATACATCTGTATAGACAATTTCAAGAGGTTGTTTGCTGATTAAACTCGAACTTGAGAAAGGCAATTTATGACTCTTGACACTGCTACACGAGACGCAAAATTGATCTTGAGGCTCTTGTAACTTATTGTGGACGCTTAGATGTCTCATAATGCGTTTGGAAGGATGATCAAGGATGTGATGCCATGGTTGAGTAGAAGTGGATGTGGTAATTAGAGCAGTGGGTGTGGATGATGGGTGGGGCATATGGTAGAGGCCATTCCTATGCAGTCCTTTGAGCAGAGGCACTTGTGTCTTCAGATCCTTTACCAAGAAATGATTAGAAAAAAATTCAACAGAGACAGGGTTAGTTTGACAAAGAGAGGAAACAGATAACAATTTCTTTGTTATTGTGGGAACATGAAGCACTTCAGATAAATGTAAAGTATGTGAGTTTGTATGTAAGACTGTATTACCAGTGTGAGTGATAGGTGCTCCTGACCCATTTCCAACTATTAAGTGATCAGCTCCATGATATGGGTTGGTGAGATGAAGACCATCAAGATCATTAGTGATGTGGTGAGTAGCTCCTGAGTCTATAATCCAATCAGATCCTGAGCCATATGGTGCATGTCGAACATGATGAGCAGAAGGGCCTGTGTTGCGCTTTTGGTTTGGATAGCCATGCAATTTGTAACAGATCTTGGCAGTGTGCCCAGATTTCTCACAGTATTGGCAGATGACACGCTTGTTTGATCCAGGAGATGTAGATCTGTTATTGGTAGATGAGCCTTGTTGAGCAGGATTGTAACCACGTTTGTGGTAGTGTTGTCTACCTTTTTGTGCAGAGAGAGCAGTAGGTACTGGAGTTGGTGTTTCTTCATCTCTATGTAAATAACTTTCATAATCTGTGAGGAGATCATGCAGCTCCTCAAATGTGATAGGATTTTCACGTGTCCGAAGAGCAGCAGACACTTCTTTGTATTCTGATCCAAGGCCATTGAGGGTGTGGATCACAAGATCAACATCATCAACCGTGGAGTTGATGACAGCGAGTTCATCTGACACAGATTTGATACCATTAAGGTATTCTGCAATTGATAAAGAGCCCTTTTTGAACCTGGTAAGACGCTCTTTCAGATGCATTATGCGAGATCTGGTTTTGCTTGCATACATCTTGTTGAGGATGTCCCATGTTTGTTTGGATGTTTTGACATTCCCAAGCATAGTGATGACACTTTGGTCCACCGAGGAGATGATGGCATGTAGGATCAGTTGATCCTGTCTGGTCCAGTAATTGTAATCACTGTGAGCAGCAGCAGGGCACATTTTTGTGCCATCAACAAAGCCAACTAGGTCGTAGCCTACAAGGAGGGCATTGATTTGGACTTTCCATGCAGGAAAATTTGAACCAGTGAGTTTGATGGATGATTGAGTGTTCAACACCATCACATTTTTGTTGTCTGCAAGGGGAATGGTATGACCATTAGAGGTTGTAGATGAAGACATGGTTACAACAGGGATTGGATCGATGCTGTTAAGCAAGATACTACTGATACCATATAAAGGAAGGGATATAATAATATTTGCTATTATATATTACTGTGTAACATATACATGTATATATACATAAGAAATGAAGTAATGTGTGATTGCATCATTGATGCAGTATCAACACAATAATAAGGGAATAAATACATAACGGTAATAAAGCTATGACTTTGAGCTATAATTAAAAGATACCAATTACTGTACATTTCAAATTCAACTTTGCTGAGTGTTGACTTGTGTATCTCTAATAACACATACCTCCATGAAGAATTGAAGTTTGATTGCATTATGTAATGTTTTTTAAGTTCTTGCAAATCGTATCAAACACATGCTCAACAAATGCATCTCTGAAAATCAATCAGCTTTTGTGTTGGGTTGTTCTATTTTGGATAATGCTATATGGCTACTATTCAAATAGTGCACTTCATGAACAGCAAGACAAAAAGTAATCAAGGTGAAGTTGCTCTTAAACTAGGTATATTTCGATGAAATATTAAAGAATATGGGTTTCAATGAGACATGGATTCAGTTGATTATGCTATGTGTGGAAACATTCGACTATTTAGTTCTAATGAATGGAGAGGTTGGTCCATTATTTCAAGAAAAGGACTCGAACAAGGTGACCCGTTATCATTGTATTTATTTATATTGTGTGTTGAAGGGTTATTTTATCTAATAAGAAAGGTGAAAGGGAAATGAGATATTCATATATAGTGTGTGCATATGCCCTAATTCCCCGATTGTATCACATCATCTTTTCGCAGATGATTGCTTCTTATTTTTTAAAGCAGATGAAGGTGAAGCGGATGAAATGAAAGATATTATTGTCACCTATGAGAACCCTTCAGAACGAACAATCAATTTCAAAAAGTGTGATATATATTAATTTATAACATAAATGTTGATGCAACTATCAGGAACTCTACTTCTAATATTTTTGGTGTGCGACAAGTACTGGGAACTGATAAGTACCTTGGAGTACCTTCGATTATTGGAAGAAGTCGTACGACAACTTTATTAAAGATAGAGTGTGGAAGAAAATAAATTCCTGGAGTTGCAAGTGTTTGTCTCAAGCTGGGTGAGAGGTGCACATCAAATTAGTACTCCAAGCCATACCATCCTATATTATGAATATCTTTGTTCTCCCAAAATAATTTTTTTTATGATATTGAGAAAATGCTAAATATAGTAGGGGCAGAACCGGCATAGATCCAACAACATTTACCGGATGTCATGGGAGATTAAGTATACATAAAAATGATGGGGGCTTAGGCTTCAAAACTCATCGTGCATTTAATTTTTTCCATGTTGGGAAAACAGGCTTGAAAATTCATGACTAATTGGGATTTTTTTAGTCACTAAATTATTTTAAAGCTAGATATTTTCCACGTGGAAATTTCTTGACTCGAAGTTTGGACATAATCCAAGTTTTGTTTAGAGAAGTATCTCGAATTTTAAAGTTGTGGTGCGGGATGGGTATGGGGGGAGTATAGGGTCCAAATTAAATATTCCCTTATGGGAACCAAACATGTTGGGGGACGGTACAACTCTAATGAAACCGCATAATTTACATCCTCATCTAGGTTATCTTCTAATTTCAGACATTTTGATGAATAACAGGAAAATTTGGAATGTTGGCTTATTGCATGCATTGCTAGAACCAAATCAAGTAGTGAAAGTGCTAAGCACACCGATTTTGGATTCGGTAATTCATGACAAGGGAACATGGAAATATGAGAAAAATGGTATATACGAAGTCAAAAGAGGATATAGAGAAATTATGCAAAATCATTCGACTCATATTAGTATAACAAACCGTGTTTAAGGAAATTTTTCCTTAATCTAGAATATAAAGGCACCTCCGAAATTCAAAAATCTTGAGAATTTGCAAAAATTGCTTGCCAACTCGTGTGAGATTGCATGTAGATGAGTTAACTGTCTGAACACTTATGCTTTAGGCAATGTCCGGATCAGGATAACATGCATGTTTTATTCGGTTGCATGAACGGTGTGAAATGTTGGCAAAAACCGATTGCAAACTTTTATAAATGCAATGTTGATACGTCGTTTTCAAGGGATAGAAACAGAGTGGGTATCGACATGTGCATTCGTGATGATCAAGTTAGTCATGTGCTAGCTTAAAGTCGATGGTTTTCTCCACTTCTTGGTGCAGACAGACAAGGGTGAAGCCATGAGATTATTATGTCCATTAAGATGGATCAAGGACCTACATCTTAATAATATGATGAGTTTATCATAAGAGATTGTAGGAGTACTTTTACTTCTTTTTTCACAAACTTGTATGTTAAGTTTATTTGAAGACAAATAAATGAGGTTGTTCATAGTCTTTCAAGAGCGGACACATATTTAGTTAGTATCCAAATTTTTATTGATATTTCCACGTATATCCAAAGTATTATTGTTAATCAAATGAGATAATTTACTTCTGAAAAAAAAATGTTAGCATGAAATATCATTTCTTTTAGCAGAGTTTTCTCCTATTGCCTGCTGTGCTTTCATATGATTTGCAGCGAAAAAATCAGTGTACGAAATATCATCAATTGTTTAATATATAACTCAGATGCAGTAATGCTGATAATGTTTCAATTATTTAGTTTTTTAGATTAAATATTGACTCTTGAAAACAATATCATTCAAATGGGGACAGAGAGAAAGATCAAAGCTAATTATGATGCGGATAAATTATATTAAATAGCTTGGCCACGCTTGAGAGGGACTATGCAAAATTCAAATTCAAAAGAAAATAAAAAATGTGCTTGTAATTAAGATTCGTAAATTTTCAATTAAAGTTCTTGCTCAAATTATTTGAAATATGAAAATAAAAAAAATATTACAAAAAGAAAGAGAATGAAAAAGAAATCATATGTACTAAAAATAAGATAATTTTAAAAAGGAAAAAAGAATAAAAATGAAGTAAAGGTTTTCCTTTAAAAAATTAATTACGGATATGGTAAAATCCTAGGTTTGACCCAATGATATATCATAAGTCATTAGATCAAAGATTTGACAACTCACTTTTTAACACAACCAATTGGATCTATAATACAGAGACGAAACATGTTTTGTTTCGTCTGATTTTAATCAGACGGCAAAAGATTTTTGTATACAGCAAATTAATAATTTCTTAGCAATACAAATCCAAAATCTGATATCAAAATTGTCTCTTATGTCAAATGACAAAAAGGAAAATAAAATACAACAAAATCATAAATTTGCCTAGTACTACTAAAAAGTGTGGCTAATTTCTACCCAAAAAAAAAAAAAGTGGCTAAGTGCAAAGCACTAAGCAAGTCATGCACATGCATGAATGGAAATGAGATTTTTGTCTCTTAAACAAATACCCTTTAGTCCCAATGAAAAGGCAAATGAGGTAAGAAAGAGAATCATATACCTATTATAAAAAATGGTCGTATATATTATAATAATTAAAATAATAATACCTCACCTATTATCAAAAGGGTCAAATATATTAAATTACTAAAATAATAATTAAAATATCTAATTTAAACAAATTGGTAAAATAAACACCACTTTCTTTGCTTCTTCTTGAATTCAAAAATCAACTTTGAAGATCCTAAAGATTCTTGATGAAATCTGTGGGATACTGCTTTCCAAACTGTCAAATATCCTATCAGGATTATGTATCTTTTTTGACCATGATAGTCTCATTTAAAATGTCACATTTTGATTTTGATTCATTACAATTATATTCCTCTAGCTTTATATTCTCTTTTTTCATTCACCTTTTTTCTCACTTTTTGGCTTGAAAAATATTATCTTTCAAGTAATGGGCATGGCTGCAGAGAATCAGTTTCATGTTTTGGCTGTTGATGATAGTATTATTGATAGAATGTTGATTGAGAGGCTCCTCAAAACTTCTTCTTTTAATGGTACTTTTCTTGTCTATTGTTTTTTTTATCTCTTTTAATATAGATTTATATTTTTATATTTTAATGTTGTTTGTATAGTCCATTATTTTTTGGTTACTAAGTTTGATGCATGATAATGATTTTTGTTGTTTTGTATTGAAATCACAGTTACTACAGTGGATTCTGCTAGTAAGGCCTTGAAATTTCTTGGTTTGCTTGAGGATGAAATGAGGACTTATGACACTCCTATTGCTTCAGAAATTAATCAGGTTTATTTTCTTACTGAATTGATAAATATTATGGATTAAACCATTTTATAAGATAAGTTTGTATTGATCTTTGATTCAATTATTCATGCAGGATGTAGATGTAAATCTGATTATAACAGATTACTGTATGCCAGGGATGACCGGCTATGATCTGTTGAGAAAAATCAAGGTAGGTTTTTGAGATATTTTTCTAAGACTTTTAAATCAAATTGCTTTTTGCCACTTCTTATTTGATTAGTCTATTTTCAATTTCATTAATTTTTGCCACAATTTTGTGCTCACTTTTGAAATTTGAATGCATCAAAAAAGTTTGGTGAAATCATTTTGCTTTTCTATTTAGGAAACAATTTGAAAAATAGGATCTTATTTCTTAAATACAAGTGATATGAATTTAAAGTAATTTGAATGTATATTCTCTAACATTTTTTTACGATTGTATATTCTTTAACTTGTTGTTTAAACTAATAAAAGTTCATTGATCTGCAGGAATCCAAATCTTTCAAAGACATACCTGTTGTGATAATGTCCTCAGAGAATGTTCCATCTAGGATAAACAGGTGAGGAAATTGTATACCAATAACACGATTAACCTAATATCGAATTGTCTATGCAGTTGCGAGCAGAAGATATCGTGATTTTTTTTTTATAAAATCTAATATCAAATTAATTATTTTAAAAATGCAAAGTCTCATATTATGGACTATATTTCAAATATGACTAGACCTAACCAATTGTTTGTAATTGTATCAGATGTTTGGAAGAGGGGGCTGAAGAATTCTTCCTCAAACCAGTTCAACTATCAGATGTAAGCAAGCTGAAGCCACATTTGTTGAAATCAAAAGTTAAGGAAGAGAAAGAACAACCTATCAACATCAAAAGGAAGGGTATGGAAGAAAGTCAATCACCAGATAAAACTAGGCCAAAAGTTGGCATTTAAATTTTGGTTTCAAATTAAATTTGATATAACTTAGTCCTAGAACATGCAAAAGGAATAAGCATTACAAGTTCCAAATGTAAATAGCTGAGAAAGGTTTCTATTGAGTTTTGGTGGATTATTAACAATTAATTTTTGACATTGTGTTACTTCCATTGTCTATTATGGTTTTCTGGGACAGCTTTTTCAATTCTAATTATGACTCCTCTTTTTTACCCACTGCTTTTACTCTTCTATAACCAAAGAGTGTGAATTTATAGAGTTAGGCTAACAATACATTTTTCCAACACACTCTTTTATTATTCAAAATCAGACAAGTCCCGCTAATTTCATTTGAGGTATACATGATTTAACGAAATCCATTTGAATTTAAGCCAATAGAAGAGTGTGTTAGAAAGCGTGCTAGCACTTCTCTTGTAAATATTAAACCGTTAAAATTGACAAGCTTACATCTTTAATAACATTTTGTAAAATGTGACTATTTTTTGGGTACAATGTAGATTGTGATTTTAGCTAAGCAAATGTAGTTGTTCATGTTTGGACTAAAGTGTTATCATGATAATTTTTTATTTATTTCTTTTGACAAAATCATGATTATTTTTTCTAAACACAATACCTTTATATTTTAGAGAATTTTAGGATGCAAGAAACTGCATTCCACCTATCTCAATATACAGCATATTACTTACTAGTTCATTCAAGGTTAAACTTGTTCACTGTGAGAAGAATCAAATAACAATTATCTCTGCAGTAACCAACTCCAGAAATCATTTAAAAATGTACTTGAAACAAGTGGCCAATGACACAATTATTTACTTGTAAAGGATTACAATCTAACTGTGAAATATTGTACCCAAGAGTAATATTGCACAAAGCTTCGAAAGTTCCATGATAATTTATTTTAGAAGAAAAATCAAATTTGATTGAAATTCAGTTAAGAGTAATGTGCTTGTATATATCTGAATCAGTGCTTCACCATTTTCCTAGTGCCTCATCCCTAGCCGAGCATGAACATTAAAAATGAGCAACTTATCTGATCAAAATTTCAATTTCAACATAGGCATAATGATTACAGAAATTGTTTCACATATATAACAGAACAAAATTTGTTGAGTGAAATTCAAGTAAATACTTTACTAATCTAAATGTGCAAAAATTCATGAGATATACCAAAAACATGTATGAAAGTTGACCTGATATATTCAAAGTAGGTTGAATCATCTTTCTTTAATATGTACTAGCAATTAAGGTGCAACTTGTGCTACTTTGTTTGCAAACTACAGTGAAGTATTTCCAATATACAAGATTGTAGTGTCCAGAGTAGGTAGGGGTAACTTGATAGGTTCCTTGTTACAAGGTAAAGGAAAGAAAATTATTTGTCCCTCAATTTTATTGATAGCAAAGAAAAGATACACAAAGGAATCAAATCTACTTCACTAGAGCTTTTTCTAGTTCATACAAATTTAAACCAATTAAATGCTAATCTGCAAAAGGAGGGGGTGACCCTATTTACAACCACAGGGCCAGCTTACAACAGAAAAGCAGTTGTAAATGACATCTTTTCCCCTTTTCCTATTATCAACATGGAGAATTATTATGGTACCAAACGATACTTCCAAAAATGCTGTTCTAAACGAAAATTGTGGCATGAAAAATCACCATTGATATCCACACATTGAATGTGAGAAATCTTCCCCCAATCTTCACCATTAGGTTTCATGCATCACTGTTTAAGCAATAAACAATCCGTAACTTGTAGAGCTGAAATGGTTTTAGGCAGACCCTCCACTGGTAAGCATTGAAGGCTGGGGCAACCATTAAGAATCAAATCTTCAAGAGAGGAGAGGTGGCAGAGACCTTTGTAGTCCAGTTTTTTAAGATTCACACAATCATTAATCCTGAGAGAAGTAAGAGAGCGGGGAAGCAACCCTTGATCGGGAAAAGACTCCACATCCACATTTCCAATACGCAGACTTTTTAGAGAAGTGTTGATTCCCAAAGCCCATTTCAGCGACGACAGAAGAAGATTGGAGCATCCGCAGAGTACCATGAATTTTAGGCTTGGTGGCAAACCTCCATTAGAGAACACCTCCAATTGTGGACAACTGTCAATAGTTAGGCATGTAAGAGATGGAAAGAGAGTGTGCATACATTCCGGCAATGATTTTAAATTCTCCAATTTGCAAATATCAAAATTTGTCAGACTGGGGGCAGAGAATCCTCCCTTGGGAAAAGATACAAAATTTGGGCATTCAGTAATTGTCATATACTCAAGGCTATAATCAAGCTTATAGTCCTGTGTAATCAGTTCAAGATTCCTACACTTTCGGAATACCATATAATAGAGTTCTGGGAAGAAATTCAGCGGAAAGGTCACAGCTACTGATGATGACCAAATATCTAAGGAAACTGTAGCAACAGTCTAGGATAATGTTCATAGATGGGCAATCAACAATTTCCAATGACACGATAGAGGTATGTGGTAAGGTGTACCCAATATATTCAAGCAACGATCTCTCCATGCGTTGTCCACCAATCTTGAGAAATTTCAAACTAGTTGCACGATTATCAAATTGCAGCTTTCCACAATTAATTAGACTTAATTTGTGAAGGGATCTGCCGCATGACACAGAAGATGTAAGCTGTTCACAAAAAGAAATTTCAAGATCCATTAAACTGGGAAGGTTCACAGGCAAACACTCTTTTAAATTTGGACAATTGTTTATATAAAGCGCCTGGAGACATGGAAAAGCACCTGTCACTGTTTTACAATCCCATTCTTCCCATTCCACCATATCTCTGAATCGTAAGGTTTGCAAAGAAGCAAATGGAATAATAACAGAAGAAGAACCACTCCCATTCCGATAAAACTCACTACCAATAACCACTAGCCCAGATAGCTCGTTGATCTCCAGTTCTTTGAGAGATGGCAAAATTCCAAGTGGGGGCAACACACAGTTTTTAAAACTGCTCAACTTTAAGGACACCACATTTGATATAATAATGAATTATCTCCAAACCAGTTTGGAAATTGTGTACCACCATAGCGCCGGATAGACAACTCCTTCAAGTGTTTGGAAGGTTGTAGATTCTCAAGCACTTCCCTTTCTTTCTCTGAATTATCACTATTTGCATTCCATTCTAACTCTAGAATTTGAAGGTGTACTTTTGTTTTCAAATCTGCTGCCTAAGCATCAGAGAGATTTACAATGTTTTGCAGCTCTGAAATTGATAGTCTTCCATGAAGATTGAGCTCTCCTAATTGTTGAATATTGGAGTCACTACCTTTGCCCACATAAAACGAACTCAACCACTTGAAGATTTTTTAGTTTCCCCATATCCATTGGCATTTTTCTCACGTACGTTCTGCTAAAATCAAGATAACACAAATTAGTGAGTTTATGCAAATTCAAGGGAAACTCTTCCAAACCCCAACAATTCCTCAACTTCAGCATTTGCAAGTTGTAAAGATAACACTCTGAATCAGGTAGCTTTTTTATGTTACCATTACCAGAAAGGTCTAGATAACAGAGATGTTTAAGATTGCCTACGGTATCAGGCAACTCCTTCTCAAAGGAGCAACTAGAGAACGACAAGATACGAAAGAACTTAAACTTTGAGAACAACTCTTGCATCATTGTGCTAGATATCTGGTATTGAGACGGAAATGTCACATTTAATGGTAGGAATGTGCGTAATTTATAAGCATTTTGTAAGATCTCAAATATTTTGGAACCTTTACACGGAATTTTTGTAAATGACAAATGGCGAGTCATGTTCAACAAATTATTCGATTCCTCACCATCGAATGTAAAGGAAAAATCCCCACTTACATATTTTGCCAAATCATTGAGAAGGTCGTGCATTATAAATTGATTTTTATACCGCCTTGATTGCTGAAAAAATGACCTTGAAAATAGATCATTGAAGTACTGTTCCCCAACTTCTTCCTTACTCATACTCTGTCGAGGGAACTGTAGAAAATTTTCAGCCATCCACAATAAAATTAAATCCTCCTTTTCAAACACATAATTTTTGGGGAATAAGGCACAATAAGCAAAACATCTCTTGAGATGAGAAGGAAGGTGATGATAGCTCAACATTAAAGCGGGGATGATGTTGTTCTCCTCCTCTGGTAAATCCCATATCTTGCTTGACAATATACTTTTCCATTCCACCAAAGATGATTTTGTGTACAAGAGACTTCCAATTGTCTTCAAAGCTAGAGGCAATTCTTGGCATTTTGTAAGTATCCTTTTAGCAATGTCCTTAAAGTCATGATTAAGTTGAGGATCTTCATCTTGGAACGCGTGGTTAGCAAACAACTTCCAGCAGTGTTGTTCTTCTAATTGATCAAGTTGAAGCATTTTATTTGATCGCATGATTGAGGCAACTTTCTCACTATGGGTAGTGACAAGAATTTTGCTTCCATGTGCCGCATAATTAAAAGGAATTTGCAGAGTCATCCATTGGTCACGTTTTTCGTTCCAAAGGTCATCTAAAACAAGAAGAAGTATCTTCCCTGTCAAATTTTCCTTCAACCTTTCTTGAACCATATTTAGGTCTCTGCTATCATCAGTTGACCCGGTGATACCCTCAAGAATAGCTCTCGTTACTTTGAAAACATCAAACTCTTTTGAAACACAAACCCAAGCTTTGACATCGAATTTACCCTCTATCCTTGGGTCATTGTATAGATGTTGGGCTAGCATGGTCTTACCCATCCCGTCCATACCAACTATAGAAACTATTGAAAGTTGATGGTTTGCATTGTCAGGGTCAGATGTTAGCCAATCATAGATAACCTCCTTATCAACATCTCTGCCATAGATAATAGAATCAACAGGCAAAGATGTTGATGGCACTTTTTCAAATCTAGTATATCCTTTTTGATAGAAAGATATTCTAGGTTCTCAAGTACTTCTTGCATCTTTGTTTCAATTTCTTTGTCAAACGAACTGGAAGAAGCATTGAAGAAGTTCCATACCTTGTTAGTACTAGATTGAGATTCAGCTTCCAGCTTGGATTTGGAAACTTCAAAGTCAATTTCTTCCAAGAGATCCTCTGCATCTAACACAGCATCAAGCCATGCTCTCACATTTGGATCAGTTCTGAATCATCAACCACAGCATTGATGGAGAGAAGTGTGATGTTGAGTTTCTTCAGAAGATTGTGATTGAGTTTTGTTCTTCTAAAGTAGTCTCCGATTTCAGCAGAAGCAAGCTTTTCGAATGTGACTTGAAGGAAAGCGGAAAGAAGAGCACCACCGACAAATTCAACTGCCATAATGGCACAAAATGAAAGGGAGAGACTAAACCAAAATCAAAGAAAAATAGCAAATGCAAAGTGCTGCTGACTCAATGCAGTAAAGTGAGCTAATACTGGTAAGCTATTTTCTGATATGAATTATTTTGTGTTGGGTCTTCCCAAATAAACAAAGTTATAATATCATATTATCCAAGTTGCATCACATGGTGAAAGTGCAGAAATGAATTCAAAAAGGATATTTAAAATGAATAAATTATTTGCAAGTGGGTTAGTTTATTCAATCAGTGCTCTATTCTTTTGATTTAACTAAACGGATAGTTTAAGAAAATTCAACGAAGGTGGGCTACCTACCAAATAAACAAACCCAAAAAATGCTGCCAAAAAACTTCTTCCAATAAATTTCTTGTGAAACTCATTCAACTTGCATTTTCTTACTTTGTTTACTCATATGTCAATAGTTAATTCTTTATTTGGTCTGTTCAGTAAATGACTATTGGTAAAGCTATGAATAACCAATGAAATTTACAATATACTCCTTACATCTTATAATAAACTTTGTTTGCAAGTTTAGAGGGAAAGGGAGGAGAGGGTTTGAAAAAAAAAAGGAAGGAGTAAGTGGAAGGAATAATAGATGGCATTGGGAGAAAGGTTTTGAAAGGTTTATTTTTCTTCAAAACATAAAACCTCCTCGTTACTAAAAAAATTGTATTGGAGGAGCGTTTCAGAGGTTTAGGAGGGTTTGCATGAATTCTTCCAATTTAATATATGTTGTTATAATATTCTTAATTTTTTTTATTACAATATTCTTAAAATTAAACATATATCAATTATAAGCATTAATTTATATTTTTCAATTTTCCCCTATATTTCCCTCCCTCCCAATGCCCTTTCTTCCCCTCCCCTCCAAACTCTAAAACAAAGCCAAGTGTCACGAAATATTCAATTGTCTTATTATTATTTGATTTTCAAACATGTTTTATTTTCAGCTATTTCTATTTCTATTTGATTTTCTGAATAGTTTTGACGTGTGGCTACCGTAGTGCTAAGTCAAAACCTATTTTTCCTCATCCATAACAGAACGCTTATATTCATGTTATTAAACAGACAATTTTGGAAAAAGAAATGAGAGACAGAAAAACACCAACCAGCATATAGTATACATACATACTATCTCCCTTTCATTTTTTTCTGAGTACAGCAAAATTATTTTGTCCCCTCCAGTTACACCAAGTTTCTTGAATAATATTTCCTGTGTTCATTACAAATTCAAGTTGTTTTGTAACCTCCAAATATGATTCATATCGAGGGAAGGACTTATTATAGGTAGGGATGTTTGTGCTTATGATGCGAATAAATCTGTAACCTCAGTTATTGTATAATTATTTATTATTTTGCATGTCTCATGACTTGACGCTAGAGATGCTCGATGAATTACATCAGTGGTCAATTTTGCATGCAATAATCTTACTACGGATAAGTTTATCTGATCTCTATTTTATACTTGCTCTCATTAATAGTTATTTGATGCTTATAAATTTATGTTGTTTTTGAATATGAGATAATTCCATGACTAATTATACTATTGGCACTCTATTTACCAAGTAGTTAATCTTTGTACAACAATCTCTAATTTTAAAACCAGATTTAATCATAATAGAATTGATGGTAGGACATGTTTTTCATGAGAATCTAATTCAAAATGACATAAAAATGACATGCTTTATGTATCTATAAGATGACTCAGTGATTACAGGTAATGGTCGTTTTTACAATGACAATGCTACAATATGAAACTATTATTCAAGTTATTTTTCATAGTCTATAATTTTATATTTTATAATAAAACTTTGGTTTGATGCTTCTTAATTTGATCATGTGAGACTTTATGTTAATGACCTACTATTTTGAGTCAAGCTGGAATATTTTATAGCCACTATATTTTGTGTTAAAGGGTTAGTTTGTTATGTTTCTTTCACTGAGAAATACAAACTTGGTGCTCTTACACATACATATAATAATTAAATAATGAGAGTCTTAAGTATAGAACCCAGATTGAAATTGTGTACCAGTAGTCTACGAACTATCTTGACCTAAAACTGTATTGAGATGCAAGGAGTTTTGATAACTCCTATGACAATTATAATGTATCCAAAATTTTAGTGACAATTGTTCCAGTATTTTCTACTTGTGATCCTTTTTTGGCATTAGGAAGAATGAAGAAATCTGCAAAATACAACCATGAAGGATTAGTTCATCAAAACAGAGACAATGTTGCTACGACTCGCATTTTCAAGATTATTGTTGAATTTTGAAAATGCCAGTTGTAGTATCATTTTCTTTGTATTCATGAGCTAGTTCTTCCTTATTGCATTTTGCAGATTCCTGCCTTATTCCTAATGCCAAAAAATGATCACAAGTTTAGAAAGTATTGGAACATTTTTCACTATAGTTTTTGATATAATATATGGGAATTATCAAGCTCTTGGAATTGGTTGAAATCAAACAACTGCTATTGGTTCAACAACAAATTTTTATCATCTTATGAGTGTCAAACCAATAGCAGTTACTATAATAGTTGAAGGGAGGCCGAATTTCAAATGACTCCAGAACGTTAATGTGTATGATAGGTTCGGAGCACGGCGAGCTTGTTCACAAACAATCAAGTTTGCAGCTGACCCCAATAGTGATAGGTTCCCTGCTGTAGTGCTGACCCAAGCCAATATGAGCCATGCCCTTTTCTGATCTTCTTGAGAAATTGCAGCAGCCGAGGCGGCAACTCTTGCTCCAAGCAATAGTACTAGAAAAATGTAAACACAAGATTGGTCAATGATACATCAGATCAAAATATCTCCTCCAAAGATGGATATAACTAAAAAATTTAACTCTAAAATTTTCAAGGATAGGAAGAGGAAATATTTGGAGCAATGATTGTAATTTTCTATCAAACAAAATTCTTGAGTTTTAGCATTAGAAATAGAACTTCTTATAAGCTGAGGAAAATTTAGCAATCCAACAATTGGTTGTTTTATTCATATTTTACATGTTACCAAAATTCTAAGCATGTCCAACAGCATAGCTGCTTTGTTTATGTTTCACAAAATTTGCCAAGCTAAAATATTTCTGATTTTTATCATGTCTTTTTAGGTAGGGGAGCACTAAGTGCCAAAATATTGTAAGGTGTAAAGATCCTTTGCTCTTGTTCTGATCTACGGAGAAACATATGTGCGAACTTTTTTGTTTTTCGTTGATTCTTTTACTAAATGATTTTGCACCCCATTTTTGTAAGTTAAAATTTTGTAGGATGCAAATAAAAAAGGACAGAAGCTATTATATTGGCAATGTCTAATTAAGCACCTTTGAATTGAAAATCATTAAAGAAGACATTCAAGTGCTTTGAAGATTTCTACAAACAACAATTGAAGTTTCTGTATTTCTTGGATTATTGCGAAATTTTCAATCAACAGCACTTTGAAAGTTGCCTCAGTTAACTTTTTTTTGACAAGATGCCGCCTCGTTAATGATAGGAACAGTTTCTATCAATCAGAAAGTTGTTTATTATTGGAAAAAACAGTACGAAAATTATAACAAATGCTCCCATCAAAGGTAAATTCCTATTGTCCCAAATTAAAGGCCTAATCTGATATGGAAAACATACCTAGTAACTTATCTGTCTGAACTACTCAACATTAACCAATGTTATCAAAACTGGACCAGAAGTCGAATCTGTGAGACCATGGTTTAATAAATAAATATTAAATGATGTTTTTTTTAAACAAAGTATAACAAACCGGCTGAACCAACCGCAGTTCAACTACGGTTCTTCAGTTCTATACGACTGTTACCCGACCTTGGTTGAACAAACTGCCAGACTGGCCGATGTTAGGCTGAATCGACCGCCAGGTCATGTTTTCACTATACTGGCGTAAATATACTTGAGATATGTTTTCTCTATCGTAACACATACTGCATACAAGTTTTTTATTGAGACGATGTTGCATACAAGTTGGTTCCTCCCATAATTAGGATAAAAATTATTGGCCCACATAAATAAATCACAAGAGCTTTATAGGGTCTATTTTTGAGTCCTGGAAACTATCAGTGAAGAACATGGGGAAAAAAGACTTCACAAATCATGCTCCTACCATACCAAATTGATGCATTAAATTACAAACACCATATGACACAAGGAACAGAAAAGAAATAAAAAATGAAAGATTAGACACAAAACATATATGAAATATTTTGGGACGGAATTCATGAGTATGGATCCTCTCCATTTACTAAATGATTCCAACAGGACAAAGGCCCCGACCTAATAATCATTCACTTACCAGTTGGTACATTTGAAGCCAAATTTGATAGGACAAGTATAACGAGAGCAAGTATCGCTATTCCACTAGAACGATCAACTCGTGAATAAGGCTCCATCAACTCCCATAAAGCACTTGGAATTCCAGTTTTGTTGAATCCATCTACTGTGATAAACATTCCACAAAAGAATATCAAAAGTGAATATGAAACCTGTATCAACAAGAAGAAAATAAGTCTAAGAAATTTGTTCAATTTTCAACTAGCACAAGAATAATAGTAACCAAGTTTTATAGTTTTTAAGTACCTTCTCTAAAGAAGGCCCAGCATCTTTGAAATCAAGAACAATCAAAGCTAATGCGGCCGAAATTGCAGTCCACGACAAATTTAAACCAAGAAGCATTGCAATCAACATTCCTAATGTGATCATATAAACGCAAGATTTCCACAATCTACGCTTCCACTCAGCGCTTAAATAGTCCTTTCCTTCCAAAGAGCTCAAAACATGTCCTTCTGTTGTTCTATCTACTTTGACAAAGGTTTTTGACGGACTACTTTCCTCCTTTATTTGAGAAGCCAAGTCATTATTAGTCCCTTCCTTTGAAGCAGTTGAATTTCTAGCAGAATCAGTTGTGCTACCAACATGAAACCTATCAATTTCACTATCACTTGAAATGAATCGGTTTCGTAGATTATGAACTAGAGGAGAGTTTTGAATACTAGAAGGTTCAACTAGGTATCCATTCAACTCTTGAGAATTAAATGCTGATGAATAATGAGACATTGTAGCTGGTGAAAATTTATGAGAATTAACCTCTTCTTCAGCTGCAACTTCAGCAATAGGATCCTCAATATCTTTATGAACAGATAACAATTTCCAATACATTGCTATAAGAATCAAAGCATTAACTACAACTCCTATGAGCATAGCTGGAACAATACCAAACAAAAACTCTCCAAATGAAATTTTGCTTTGAACAGCTATAACAAGATTTTGAGGGTTACCAATTGGTGTAGCTGAGGAACCAACGTTCGCACTTGAAGCAAGAGCAAGCAAAAAAGGTTGAGGTGGTAAATTATGCTGTTTTGCAATTTTCAATATGAATTCGGTCAAAACAACACAAGAAGTGTCATTGGTGAAAAATGCACTTGATAAAGCTGAAATCAAACAGATTCTACAAATTAAATCCTTTGGCCCTTTACTTTTCCAAGAAAGTAACTTTCCTATGTATTTAAACATGTCTGCTCTTTCAAGATATACACTAACAACCATTGTGCCGAATAGAAGACCGAGAATCGGAAGATCGATTGCGGCGTAAGCTTCGTCCGGACTTATAACTCCGAATATTACCATAAGCATTGCACCTAATAGAGATCCTGCTGTTCTACCAATTGGTAGAAAAGGAACTGCTGGAAAAACTGCTAATATCCAGAAAATTGCAAAGGCAATTGAACCTAGAACAACTTTTGGAATAGGAGCTAGTGCCATTATTTTGATTCAAAGATCAAACTACTAAAACGCAGCCTGTAGGTCATTAACTACATGTGAAATGCAATTTCCTGAACAAGAAAAAGAAATTGGTTAGAAAGAAGAGCTTGGAAAAAATCCAACCTTTTGAGAGTTTATTGTTTTATCAGTATCAATGACAATTTTAGAAATGAAAAAAAGACATGCAATGTAATTTAGTTCAATTTTATGCCACTATAGAAATTTGGTTGTGGATAATATTAGAAAAGATAATATCATCATATATAACATTTATATTTAAGGAAAATAGAAGACTAATAAAACAGCACAAAACGTTTACCACACACCTTGTAAGCTCATGTCCACTTCCTATCCCCAAATTGAATTTTTGTCATCTGCATGAAAAACTATAAACTTTTTGAATGAGTGTGTTTTTGTTTTAAGGAGTAAGATAGTTAAAATTGTAGCATGTATCTATATCTTTATATATGGATCATTGAGGTGTCTTCACACCTCATAGTCACATCGTGAAACATGAAACTATTTTATATGTGAACTGTGAATTATCATTATAATTATTATTAAAATCATAAACGGAAAAAATAATGTGAACTTATCTCAGTTGTTAACGACATTGTCTTATATGGGCAAGGTTCATTGTTCGAATCTGAACATCTCACTTATTCACCTTTAGAGATGAATTTGTAATCACTTAGTAGCTTAAAAAAAGTCGTGAACAGAAACTTCGGATTTTTTTTTGTTCCAAAGAAACTTCAGACTTTTTTTTTGTTGAAGGAAACTTCAGACTTTAATGAATGGGATCATGGAAAATGACAAAAAAAAAAATTTATTGGTAAATATTGATTAATGGTTAATTTATGACAGTAAGACAAATCTGTTAGCAGCTAATATCAAAAATTTAGTCTTCATTTTTAACTAGAAAATGACATGTGCATTATTGGGCTTTGTCCTTTTTGTAACCAAAAAGAAAATGACATGTGAATTCGTACAACGTAAAATTGTGTTAATTATATTAAAAAAAACTATTATATTGGTATTATTGTAAATTTTTAAAGATATTAAATGAAATTTATCAACATTAATAAAATGTTCTTATTAAATATTTTTTCTTTAATATGCAAAAATCGATTAAATATATGCATCATGCCCGTTGTGTTTCTCATAATACATTATTTCTTTTTATTATTTAACAGCAATTCACCAAATTAGTGACATTTAAAGGCACCCCTCTTAGAGGCACAATTTATCAGTTTTGTGAATAAACAGTTTTGGGTCTTGATCATCTAATTTTTAAAGAATCTATGATAATTGATAATTTAGTTTTTGTTCAAAAAAGTAAGTAAAGTTTGATAAAAGAGATCAAAAAATCGACTATTTTATAAACAAAATTTGTTATCAAACAATTTAATAGAAAAACGGTATATATAGTGTAACCATGAGAAACCTCAAAATGCAAATCAAATTTGGGTATTGACTTCTTGCACTTCTAGTTTCGCATCTAGTGATTCTAGTTTGATATCTAGTTTGCATTCCAAGTTTGGCATCTTGTTTGGTAAGTTTGGCATCTAAATTTGGGTATTGACATCTTGCACTCTAAATTTGGGTATTGACTTCTTGCAACCCAAATTAATTGACATGCTTGTTTTTTCCTATCACATTCGAAAACGAAATGTAGATATCTCTTTAAATGTTAAATTGGAGGAAAACAAAAACAAGTTCTTAAATGGGGGCCAAAACTTTTTATTCCAAAAAATTGGGGGACTGAAAAAGCATTTTAATAATAAAAGACTCCAACATTGCTCCTGTCCATAGTGATGCTACCTTAAGATGTGTTGCAATTTTAAAAACATTATGGGGGATATTTCATCTTTTTTTTATGGGGGATAATTCATCTGGTGACCAGAATTTCATAGATAAGCCGGATTAGAGTCATGTTGATGATGATATAAATGATAAGTCATTTACTCCATTTGTTTCAAATAGACAGGAGACATTGCAGCAGTCTAGAGGACGAAATAATGAACGCATTCACAACCGCGCCAAAAGTGGAATATCCAAAGCTTATTTCAAGTAGACAAATATTTATCGGGAAGCAATAATCATATAAAGAACACTCCCTTAAAAAAATACAAAAACGATGCATTTTATAAGGGCTCAATTAAATCCCTTATGTGGAGTATAGAAAATAAACCATCAAATTTAATAAAATAATCAATATATGATTCAGATTCGATAAAAACAAAAGTATATCCTCCGATCATCATCACCAAGAACACACAACTGCAAATTATGTATTGGTAACATCAGGATCATCAATTTGTCAAACATCGTTGGAAGCATGGCCGGACCTTGGGGTGTGCAAACCGCTCAATGAAACTGGGCCTCCCCAAGGCATGGACCTAAAAAAAAAATTATAGTCCAATAGTATTGCTAAGTGTGTATACGGCAGTGATTTTCACCTTTGGGTGTAACGCTTATATACGGTATATTGTATTTATCTTTTAAAAAATTTAAATAGAACATTGTTCTTAAAAAAAAAAAACATTTTTATTTTATTACGGGATTCTTTTCACCTACAGAACTGAGTCTCCGTATTTGTAGGAACGGCCCTGGTTGGAAGATTTTCGATCTGATAAATTGTATTCAAACTTCACAGAATTATGAACCTCGGAATTTGATGTAGCCGTCGCCATTGTTGTTGACCTAATATTATATGTTCTTATATGCGACTGTGAAAATTCTCAAACAAATGGGACTCATAAATTTTATTTTCCATAACATGAGAGCAAAACCCTTCACCGTTATTATTTATTAATATTAACACTATTGTTATCCTTAAATTTCTCCTGTTCTGAACGATGAATCACCACTATTAGAATCTGTTTTAATCTTCTTGTGAATCACTCTCACTGTCTTGAAGAATTATTGAACATGTTTTGAAGAATCGATTAAGGTCTATGAATCAAAAAGTTATCGTTGGATTTTGTCTCAAGGACAAGATTGTGTGTGAGAATGTGTACATGTTATTACTTTTAATTTTAAAGAATCCAAAACATCTATAAAACCGATAAATAACTTTCCCTGCATAATATTTACTAAAAAAGTGCTTTTTAACTAATTTGCATTTTTAGAGAGAATTCGTTTTATTCTTCTCCATCGTTCGTTTTCAGATGTTTGAAAATCTTTGTTTTGTTTGCATCTTCTCGTCTTCAAGTTCTTCTTGTCTCTATCTACACACTCTCGACATTATTATTGCTTTGTTCTAGGTATTTTCATTCTAGTTATTATTGTTATTACGCCTCAAGAATTTTGGTAACTGATAAAAGAAGAGGGAAAAGAGATAGAATATCAGTTATAGAATGTTGGAGTAGTTACTAAAGTACTTTTTTTTTGGTGTATTGTTAAGTACTTAATCTTATGTAATATAAACTATATTCTGATTTGCATCCAACCATATCACTGTCAGTCTGCAACAGATATCAAGGAATTGAAAGTCGGAAATAAAGTTTTTATCTCTAATTTTGTTAAAGGAATTGATTAGGACCAACTAATGACTAATGATGTCTACAACAAACTACATGATTTTCTCCTTGGTTATAAAGCGCTCAGTTAGCCACAATTCTTAAACAATGTGAATTTTTTCGCTTACAAGAATAATAGAATGAACTTCATGGCTATCTTCTTTGCATCTCATGGTGAATGTGCATTCAAGACCTACTTCAATAGAAATTTGGTCACCAAACTCAGAGCTATAAGTTACCATTTTGTCGGTGTCCTAATTACATTCAAGACCTTCTTCAGTGGGACTTTGGTTACCAAACTCAGTGCTCTCTATATACTTGATCGATATATGATTGTAAGGTCAATTCACTATCATGGAATTTGTTATGCGTTGCTTTAGCTCTTTGAGTGTGGGTCAATTCACTAAAATATATCTCCAAGTTATGGGAAACTCCTTAAAAATACTATACTATCATTTTGCAATTCCATTGAGTTTTGTTGTATACATATTTTTGTTGTAAAATGTTATCTTTAATTCCTTGTATCAGTTTCATAATATTAATTTTATCTAAATTTCACCTTAACAGAAATGGAGTAATGTTTGGCTTGTTGTCAGCCTTAATTCTGAAATCACTGTCACATCCAAAGGAGAATAATACAATTGATGCGTGTTGGAATTTTCTTATATCACCTGCAAAAATGATATCATGATTTTTTTTTTTTTAAACACAATGCTTTTATACATTAGAGATTTTCATGATGCAAGAAACTTCTTACAGGTTCAATTCAAGGTTAAATCAAAATATAACGATATTAAACTCGTGTACTATGAGAAGAATCAAATAGCAATTATAGTTGTAAAAATCAACTTCCCGAACCGTTTGAAAAATGTACTTGAAACCAGTTTCCAGAGCACGATTATCCAACTATGTGAAGTATCTTACTCATTGGAAAGTTCGGACTTATGTAACCACGAAGTAATTGTTTATCTTGGAAGATACTACCACTTCAAGTTTCTTGGTCATTGATTTTAGAAGAAACAAAAATTGAAATTCAGCAAGTTAAATAGCCTTATTTATCATGTCTTCAATGTGTCCTGAACTTCATCACTTCACCATTATTCTAGTGCCCCGTCCCTCATCTGAGCATGAACACTAAATATAAACAACGAATCTGATTAGAACTCCAACTTTGACGAAAATTGTTGTATGTAAAACAGAAAAAATATTTGCTGTGTGAAAAAAGAGGATTTTAAAATAACTATTATGCTAATCTAAACCTGCAACGATTCATGAGATACAAAAACAAACAATATAAAACTTGATCTAATATTTTCAAAGTAAGGTCGAGTCACCCTTCTTTAAGATGTAACATTTGCTACTATTATCTGCAAGGAGTAACTTTTGCTACTATTATTTATTAACAACGGTGGAACAATTCCAGTAAACAACATTGTAGTAAACGGACGAATGCATAGAAAAAGTTAATTTAAAACCCACAAAAGTGTTGAATTCGAAATTCAAAGATACATATAAGAATGTGTCTAGAGTAGGTACCTGGATAAAAACTAGGCAATAAGAGAATTGCGGCATGCCTCGTTTAGAAGTTGAAGTTCAGGTTATTATGTCGCCATCAATCATCACACTTTGAATGTGAGAAATCTTTCCCCAATCTTCACCTTTAGGTTTCTTACATTGTTGTTTGAGCGAAGGACATTGCCTAATTTGTAGAGTTGACATGGATTTAGGCAGACCCTTCACTGGTAAGCATTGGAGACTGGGGCAGTCAACAAGATGCAACTCTTCAATAGACGAGTGGTGGCAGAGACCCTTGTAGTCTAAATTTTTCAGTTTAAGACAACTATATATATACAAAGATGTAAGAGAGAGGGGAAGCAACCCTTGATCAGGAAAAGACTCCACATCAATTTTTTCAATATACAGACTTTTTAGAGAAGTTTTGACTCCTAAAGCCCATTTCAATGATGCAATAAGAGATTTGGAGCATCCAATGAGACGCAAGAGTTTTAGGTTCGATGGCAAACCTCCATTAGAGAACGAATCCAGTTGTGGGCAATTTGTTATAGTTAGGTCAGTAAGAGATGGAAAGAGAGTGTGCATGCATTCAGGCAATGATTTTAAATTCTCCAAATTGCAAATATCAAAATACTTCAAACTCGGTGCAGAGAATCCTCCCTTAGGAAATGATACAAATTTAGGGCACTCGGTAATTGCCAAACGTGTAAGGAATTGATCATGCTCATGCTCCTGAGAAATCATTTCAAGATTTCTTAAGTTTCGCAATTTGAGAGACTGGAGTTTTGGGCAAAAATCCAGTGGAAGGGTCGTTAGAGAGTCACAGCTACTAGTGATGCACAAAAATATAATGAAATTGCTGCAACAGCCTAGGGGGATGTTCATATTTGGGCAATCCTCAACTACCAAAGATTCGAGAGAGGTGTGAAATAAGGTATGCCCAACCCATTCAAGTAGCGTTCCTTCCATACAACGTCCACCAATCCTAAGATTTCTCAAACTTGATGGTTGATAATCAAACTGCAGTTTTCCACAATTATTAAGATGTAATTGATGGATGAGTGGAGCCAATGAAACAGAAGCCACAAGTTGATTGCAATTAGATATTTCAAGCACCATCAAACAAGGAAGTTGCTCAGGCAAACACTCTTTTAGATTTGGACAACTTTTTATAGAGAGCTCTTGGAGACACGGAAAAGCACCGGTCACACCTTTACAATCCCATTCTTCCCATTGCTTCATATTCGCAAACCTTATGATTTGCAAGGATGCAAATGGAATAATACCAAGAAAAGAGCTACTCCCGTTCCCATAAAATTCACTGCCAATAACGACTATCCCAGATAGCCCAATGATATGCAGTTCCTTGAGAGATGGCAAAGTTCCAAGTGGAGGCAACAACACACAATTTTCACAATTACTCAACTTTAAGGACACCACATTGAACAACGAATTATCTCCAAACCAATCTGGAAATCGTGTACCGCCATAGCTCCGTATTGACAACCCCTTCAAGTGCTTGGAAGGTTGTAGGTTCTCAAGAACTTCTCTTTCATTCTCTGAATCATTACTATTTGCATTCCATTCTAACTCTAGCTTCAGAAGGTGCACTTTATTTTTCAAATTTGCTGCCAATGCTGCGGCGGGATTGACAATGTTTTGTACCTTTGAAATTGTTAGGGTTCCATGAAGATTGAGTTCTTCTAGTTGTTGTATATTGGCCTCACTACCTTTTTCCACATAAAATGAACTAAGTACTTGAAGATTCTTTAGTTTTCCCACATTCATTGGCATTTTTCTCACTCTAGTTCCACTAAAATCAAGATAACGCAAATTAGTGAGTTTATATAAATTCAAGGGTAAATCTTTCAAATACCGACAATTCCTCAACTTCAATATTTGTAAGTTGTAGAGAGAACACACTGAATCAGGTAACATTTTTATGTAAGTACCAGAAAGGTCTAGATAACGGAGATGCTTGAGATTGCCTATGGTGCTTGGCAACTCATTCTCAATGGAGCAACCGGACAATGACAAGACACGACAGAACTTAAACTTCGAGAACAACTCATACATAAATGTGCTAGACATCCAATCATTCCATGAAATACCATAGGGTGTCATGCTTAATGGTAGGAATGTGCGGAATCTACTAGCATTGTGTAAGGTCTCAAATCTTCCGCAACCTTTACGTGGATTTCTTAAAAATGAAATATGGCGAGTCATTTTGAATACATTATGTGATTCCTCATCTTTGAATGTGAAGCAAAAGTCCCCACATACATATTTTGCCAAATCATTGAGAACATCATGCATGATAAAATGTATTTTATGTTCCCTTGATTGCTGAAAAAATGACCTGGAAAATAGATCGTTGAAGTATTGTTCACCAACTTCCTCCATACTTATGCTCTCTCGAGGGCAATGCAGAAAATTTTCTGCCATCCATAATAAAATTAAATGCTCCTTTTGAAACACATAATTTTTAGGGAATAAGGCACAATAAGCAAAACATCTCTTGAGATGAGAAGGAAGGTGATGATAACTCAACATTAAAGCGGGGATGATGTTGCTCTCCTCTTCTGGTAGCTCCCATAGCTCGCTTGCCAAAATACTTTCCCATTCCACCAAAGATGATTTTGTGTATAAGAGACTTCCAACTGTTTTCAAAGCTAGAGGCAATCCTTGGCATTTTCTAAGTATTCTTTTAGCAATCTCCTTAAGGTCATGATTGATTTGAGGATTTTCATCTAGGAATGCATGTTTGCAAAACAACTTCCAACAGTGTTCTTCTTCTAATTGCTCTAGATGATATATTTTAGTTGACCGTGTGGTTGAGGCAACTTTTAGACTGCGAGTAGTAACAAGAATTTTGCTTCCCTGGGCCCCATAATTAAAAGGAGTCTGCAAAGCTTCCCATTGGTCACGTTTTTCGTTCCAAAGGTCATCCAAAACAAGAAGAAATCTTTTCCCGGTTAGTGTTTCCTTCAATTTCACCTGAAGCAAATCTAGGACTCTAGTATTGTTTCGTGCTCCAGTGATTGCCTCAACAATTTCTCTTGTTAGCGTCAAAACATCAAATTCTTCCGACACACAAACCCAAGCTTTGATATCAAATGTATCCTCCATCTTTTGGTCATTGTATAGATGTTGGGCAAGCGTAGTCTTACCCATCCCGCCCATACCAATAATAGAAACTATTGACAGCTGATGGTTATCATTCTCAACATCAGATGTCAGCCAATTACATATAACCTCCTTTTCTACATCTCTACCATAAATAACAGAGTCAAATGGCAAAGATGATGATGGCGGTTTTTGATACACTTGGCTACTACTAGAAGCCTCTTTCAAACCTAGTATATCTTTTCTGCTTGCAAGATATTCTAGGTTGTCAAGGACTTCTCGCATCTTTGATTCAACTTCCTTATCAAATGAAATGGAAGAAGCATTGAAAAAGTTCCATACCTTGTCAGCACTGGACTCAAATTCAGCTTCCCTGTTACATCTGGAAACTTCAATGTCAATTTCATCTAACAGATCTTCTGCTTCAAACACAGCATCTTTGACAGCATCAAGCCATGCTTTCATGTGTCGATTTTTTATCTGCTTTAATTCTGCATCATCGACTACGGCATTGATGGACAGAAGTGTGATGTTGAGTTTCTTCAAAAGCTTCTCACTGAATTTTCTTCCGCGAAAGTAGGCTCCAATTTCAGCAGAAGCCAATTTTTCAAATGTGACCTGAAGGAAAGCAGAAAGAAGAGCACCACCGACCAATTCGACTGCCATAAGACAAGAAATGAAAGGGAGAGATCAAACAGAAATCAGAGAAATGATTGTTAAATGCAAAGTGTAGTGGATTCAATATTGCAAAACTGATGAGATATATTCTGAATGATAAGAATTACTTTGTGTTGTTGTTAAACATCTTTTATTTTATTTATATTGATAGTTGGCCAACCCATATCGTTGAGTCTTCCCTAGAAAACAAAGATACATCATCATCATATATTAATAAATCAAATTTTACGTATCCAAGGCGTGCCTCATGACAATATCTTCCTATACTAGCTGGTTTTCTTGCACCGGTGCTGACCACGGGTGTGATCTGCTCGTATGCCAATGAAAGTGCCCAAAATCAAAATAATTAATGCAAGTGGGTGGTGGAGTATAGATTTGGGATTTTAGAGTGTACTCATCTCAAGCTCTCTGAGGATTGTCCAAATAGAGTTTGCTCTAAGTTTATATGGACGATCCCCACTAGTGGACAGTGGGATTGATCCCCCAAATTAATCCGTCTTTAGGCCATAACAAGTTAAAAAAGTAAAAAATAATAATATGCAATTGGTTTTTTTTAAAAGCAAGTGGGTTTTATTCTAATTACAAGTATTAATGATCTATTACTTTAATTTAACATAATGGATAGTTTAAGCAAATCCAGTTTTTGGTCAATGAAGGTAGGTAGCTATCTAATCAATATATAAACCTAACAAATGCTTACCCTTGAACTCGTTCAACTTGCATGTCCTTGCTTTGTTTACTCATTTGTCATTTTTTTTGAAGAAACTCATTTGTCATTAATAGATAGTTTAAGAAAGAATATCATAAATGACACCACATTTGATGTACCTTTAAAAGAAATTTTTCTTGAAAATACAAGTAAATGTTTGGTACGGCGTTGCATTTAGTGAAATTGCAGATGAACCACATCAACGCTAAAACTAGATTTCCGGGCTTCTTTTTTTATTTTCCACGGCCATTACTCGTTAAGACGCATATTTGGCACTTTCACCACCTATTCACAAGTCTAACACATTTCGCACTTTAATTAGTTACGCAATGCTCATTTCTTATGAATATAATGATATTTAAGAAGAAAAAAAAGTGTTTGGCAAAACTCCATTGTCATACCCTAAATTTTGACCACTCAAAATATTTTCATTCATATTTTAAAGTTTACTCGTATTGTAATAACCAGAGTCTTTGTTTTATTTTTTACGCATATATTTATTCGTGTTGAAGTATTTAAACATTTTATTTGTACCGTAGATGGTTAAAATATCTTTTTCGCTTCGTAAGCAGTTAAATTCTTTTTTAATTCGTTTTCAGATAGTTAAAACCTTTTGTT
>Ga0315914_1002077_pt1 | contig 30581 bp, 17 predicted proteins | sample MpolenodulesMG_FD_203920 | JGI IMG/M metagenome (GOLD analysis project Ga0315914, IMG submission 203920) | Medicago polymorpha root nodule microbial communities from Los Angeles, California, United States - elongated nodules | ecosystem: Host-associated > Plants > Roots > Nodule | place: USA...
GAGAACCTTTCACATCATCGAAGTTGGTTCTAGCTTTATGAGAACCTGAAACCTTTGAAGAGCTTGAAGTTGCTGCAAATGCTAGTTGTCCTCCAAAGCCCAATGGAGCAATACCGTCCAAAGCTTGATGAGATGCAACATTTTTTCTGCGCTTCGTTGGCTGGCGGTCTTTGTCAGTGTATCTTCCTTCTGTCTCAACCGTCGGTTGGTCTCGATTGCCTGGTAAGGAAACTCGCCTCATCTCACCTTTCCTCAATTTATCATCACCTTCAGCTACTGATTTTGCCTCTTGTTTCAAAATTTTATGCTGACTTTCCATCCGAAGTTTACTTCTGTTTCCCCCTCCACCGCATTGCTTATCACTATGCAAAGAGTATGACCTGTTATTCTTCTCAGTCTCATCATCCGGACAGTCCTTGAATTTCCGTTTCCTCATTAAACCGCCATTTTTACTGGTATTCTTCGCATCCAAGGAGCCAACACCAGAAGTGACCTCAACCTGATCTCTCTCTTTCTTTACAGGGGTTAGTAAGCTGTCCTCATCATCATCGGGTAAACCAAACTCATCATACTTTCCCACATCCTTCCTGCTAGCTTTTGTTGGTAAACTGTTTCTTGCATTTAGAACAACTTTCCCAAGGCCCATGCCAAGATCTGATTGTTTATCAACATAGGGCACATGTTCAGTTTTTGATTTCTTGGGAGTTCCCGAACTAGATTGATCAGCATCCATCTTACGTTTCAACTTAATATGCTTTCTACTACCTGCACATGTTTGAAGAAAACACGGGAATATTTAAATAAACTTTCAATTTTCAAACAAAAATATTAATCTGAAATAAAAATATTTTCAACTCTAGCTACCTCCACTTATTTGCATTTCTTTCTCTTCAAACACATATTTATCTTTGTTCATGTTGTCAAATCTGCTAGAATGATTAGAACTCATTGTCTTCATTGGTTTTGAATCCGTAGGATGTTGATTCACGTCATTCATGCTTCTATTTTTTCCGGATGCTTGAGCATTGATCTTACCTGACATCATCTTTTCCTTAAAAACATGTTTTTTCCTTCCTCGATCGGGCAATACATCAGAACTGGAATTTTTCTGATTCAGTCCAAACTTCAAAGCATCAGCAGAGTTCACACCAAATGCAGTTTGAGAGGCATGTGTTTGCATATTATTTTGACCCTCGGACATTGGCATTTGATATAAAGCATACAGTGCCTTTGTTGTCTCATCCTCACTGATGTCACAAGAATTCATCCCAGGCCTAACAAATTCAGGAGAGCAATGAGGCAATGAAACATAGAGCGCACTCAAAAGTAAGCACAAATGGAGAAAATGGAAGGAAAAAAAATGGTAACTGGTATATCTTAAAGATAGTCCTTAACTATTGTTGATAATACAACATCATACTAACTGGACATCCAGCTAGGAAGCACCGACACAAACAAGAACATCGGACACGACACTGACACTGACCCCGACATCGGTCATAATTTCAGGCAATAAATTATTTGAATGTAACCATATGTGACAATGTCGTGTCAGTGTTACATGTCAGACACCGGACACAGCTTCAATGTGAAGTGTTGGGGCTATATAGACATCTAAAACAATATGATCATGCATAATTTCAACCAATATGAAGAAGCAACTTACAGCCAATAAAGCATGCTACACAACCATTTCTCTGGCAGTTGATCGGGTGTTACACCAGTAGGTAGAAGCCGCCATTTCTGGCAACTGTCGCAAGCTACCCAGTCTTCTTCAATAAATTGAGGTGCTGCTACTGTTGCTGGAATCATCTCCGGAGCAGGGTTATTTTCAGCCATAGGAAATAAACCCAAAGCATCTGTCTGGAATGGCCTGGCTACCACTTTATTGCCACTCGGTCTTTCCTTTACTTTAGCCCCAAATGCAATCTGTTTTTCGTTGGACTTAGAAGATTTTACAGCACTCTTACCAGGAAAACCTTCAACTTTCTGATCTGAGTGTTTTGCTTTCAATGAACCTTTGCTACTATGTCTGACCTTATTATCCTTCACTGACTTTGTTTTGATCATTTTACTTCTACTATCCGTGCTAAACCCAGCACTCCCTTTATCAGTTACTGTTGCATTATTTGTACCACCAACACTATCTTTTCTTGCAACAACCTCAGGTTTCCCAGGACTTCGGTCACCTTTGGACTTGTTCTTCCCATCAGATACAACTTTTACCCTCTGAGGGGTCTCATACACTTTGTCAATCTTACACTTGACTGCATCACGCTCAACATTTTTGGAAATCATGTGAGCATTATTACACTTGTCGTCATTATTAGGGTCAGTAGAACTATCCTTTTGGGAACTTTCCAGTTTGTCTTCTAAAACATTTTTCCTTAATCCATTGCCGGTATTTTGCTTTTCAGTCTTTTTAAAATCCTGACCAGATATAGACTCCAATGATTCCTCCTTCAATGCTTCAACAGAAACCATTCTACCTTGCACCCCATTCTCACTAAACTTTTTGGAGACATTAGAAGCTTTAGCAGTCACTTCGGCAGTTTCACCCACATCACAAATTGAACTTGACAGAGGTGTCGATTTCAATTCATTATAGAGAAATTCCTTGCAATCTGGTGTCCTGCTCCCCAACCTTTTCTTCGTATGCAATGGCATATTTTTCTCAGAAAGGGTGCCATTCATTTGCTTCTCTTCCAACTTCTTTTCCTTTTGTCTCACTATTCTCACTATCCTCTTCTTCAAATGCCCGTCCGCAACAAAAGAATCTGATTCATCAGTAGACATGGAACGAGGTTCTTGATGACAATTACGAGAAGACATATATCTTCTGTCTCCAATGACTTTTTCGTTTTTCATTGAGGATAGCAAACTTTCGTGAAGAGGTGATGTTATGACACCTCCAGGGAATGGAAAGGAAGTCATGACCTACATAACCATTTAATAAAAAGTAAATAATTTAATTTATCTAACAGAACTATACAGTATAAATAGAAAAGGTCCTCTACCTGAATAATGCCGATTTCGGAATCTTCAGCATTCGCTTTAGATACAGGTGGAGGTGGAGGTGGAGGTGGAGGAGGAGGAGTGCCTTCACTTTCCACAGGGCTATGCTCCATTGAGGAAGACGGGGAGTCATCAAGCCCAAGGCCACTATAAATTTCTGCAGTTTTTTGTGCTAAGAAGTTGGAATTCATTTTGAGTCTAAACTTCAGCGTTCTTTGGTCAGTTGAATTTCCTTTCTTAATTGCAGTATCATCTTTCAAAGTGCACCTCCCGACTACATCATTGGAAGAAACTCCAGTGTCTTTCTTCGCTGAGACATCTACCGAAGCTGACCTTACATCACGAAATGAATTTGAACTATGAGAAGCATTTCCAATCCTTGCAGAAGGAGGCATATTTGAGGGTGCTTTTCTGTTATGAGACCCAGCCTCAGCCTGTACAAAAACATAACCCATAATGTTCTATAAACTGTATACGATTTATTTCAACTATGTTGGCAGCATTTAATACCTCCCTATAACCAGTGTTAGAAAATAAAGTTTGAATGAGATTATTCTGAATTCATCTGTAATTTCTTGAATTGGATTGCAATGCTAATAAATTGTATTGTGAATTCCGCTACATAACAGTGCTATAGCAACCACTAAAACCACTATTTGACCACATTTTGTGCTAAATAGCGTATCACGGAATAATGGTGATTTGTTCAAATTCTGTTAGGCCATAAATGTTATGGCGCCACTATAGCCGCTGTTTATCAACATTGTAATAACTGATACAGTTGTAATCAACTCCTGACAATCACTAACTGGTTGGTTCACAGACCAACTATCTCAAGTAGACATTCAGTAAACTACCTCTAACAAAGAAAAATATAGTCATACCTCCTTGTGGAGAACGATTGGAGATTTTGGTGAGCTGTGGTTTCCTTGTGGAGTTCTTGGATGAGAGCGTTCATAGGTAGGTAGAAAGGAACCATAGCCACCAAATTTTGAACCTGAAACATATCATGATATCTGATAACATCGCCTTATGGACACACGCAAAGACAGCTCTTTCATTTCTCATTACTAGCTATGACTTTTATTACGCCACTTACCCAAATTCTCAGCAGAAACGCCACCTTCAAAGTCCTTTTGAAAATGGCCCAGAACATGTTGAATCCTCTCATCCTTCAAGAATCAAGAAACATCATATTATTAGTCCTAATATTTTTGTGATAAAATTTAACAAAGAGGACATTTGAGAAAAATTACAATCGCGAGGAGTATGAACCATAAAAGTATGTAAGAATTATCATTTGTTCTATCATTTGATTAGTTGGCACCAACATACTCAAAGGGACAAAATACAAATCCAATAACATAAACAATCTGAAAAGCATCTACAATTAATGTGTCAAAACCGTTATGAACAAGAACGAACAAGGTAGCACATGAATTTATTACCAAGTTAACGATGATAGTTGGTAGATACGGTCACATGGTAACCGATAAACAATACTTTTATTCGTTATGTTGCAGAGCATAATCATCTAAAGCATTACAAAACCAATTAATGTGTCAAACCCCTTATGAACAATAACGAACTATGTAGCACATGAATTTATTACCTAGTTAACGATGATAGTTGGTAGATACCGTTACTTAGTAACCGATAAACTATACTTTTTTTCATGGTGTGGCAGAGAATAACCATCTAAAGCATTACAAAACTAACAAAATAAATTCATAATATGCGTTGGCAGTTTCCAAAGACCGATTCACTTTTTGTCAATTGACAATAAAGCGAATTATAACTAACAATTTCACCAATGCTGAATTTCACTTTCATTAACAAACAATGTAGGCAAAAGTTGTCTTCCCATTGAATTATAACAATTTCATGATTTTAGTCCTTCTAAACAAAAGTTTAATTATGACAAATTCTATAGCCCTTCCATGAACCAAATACATTGATACATTGAAAGACCATGGTCAATAACAATACAACGATCAAAATTGTATTCATCATAATCATCATCATCATCATCATCATCATCATAAAAACCACTAACCAAAGCAAATTCAAATGTGAAAAAAACCCTTACAATGTAAGAGAGAGAATCAAGGTCAATATTGTCATCGTCATCATCCTTATAATAGCAAGCTTCTCCTTCTTCAAGCTCAGTATTATCATCCATATTCAACCAAACAAACACACACCAAAAATTTCTAAACCTAAACCAAAAAACTCCAAATTCCAAAAAGTACCCTTTTCACATTGGAACCTTCTCTGAAGTCCAGCATAACTTCAACAAAACCCCCAAAAAAATTATCAAAAAAAACCCAAATTAAACAAAAATTAGTATTTTTTCCCCAATTTTCAAGAAAAAAAACACCGACCCACAAAAGAAAAAACGAAACCTCGAAAAACCCAGAAGAGAAAACCGCAAAAACGAACGGTGATCATGCGATAGGAGAATAAACCAGAATAAAAATCATTACTTTACTTGAATTGAATTAAGGAAAAAAATTGAAAAATTATATGGGTTGAAAGCACGACAGAATCTGGTGGTGAAGCGGTGGAGATTGATGAAACCGATCAGTGAGGAGTGGAATGACGGCGAGTGAGTTCAAAACGGATTCCAAAGATTTTCACTTCGCTTTCGCTTCTCTCTCTCTCTCTGCGCATGTCACACCAAATAATGCTTTGAGGCTTTGATATTCATGACTATATTAATTCTTTCTTCATTCTTTCATTAATTTAGTAAATAGTAATATTTTTAATCATTTTCTCTCTTATAAGCTAATTATAATTATAATAGTTTAGTCAAAATTAATTAACTCTCTTATGCTAATTATAATAGTTTAGTCAAAATTAATTAAATAATGGATTGGTTGAAGTGGTAATACTTTAAAGTATGTGATCGGATGTTTAATTTACGGTTTATGTGTATGGAAAAATATGGTTGGAGGAGAGAACTCATTTTGTGGGCACGTGGGTTTTCCAACAAATGTTAATCACTGCTAAATAGCGATGGAAACTTCGTATTAATATCAAATGTTACCTCTTCCATATGGTGTTATATGTGCAACCTTTAACGATGGGGACTAAATTTGCTGACAAACAACATTTAAGACCCGTTGTTTGAAGGAAAATTTATAGGGACTAAAAAGGAAAAATAAGTTTGATAAAAGTAATAAAAACATGAATAAATAAATATGGTGAGAGGAAGATGTAATGTGTGAGATTAGTTGATGATAATAAACTCTTAGTCTCTATATTGTTTGATGTCTTAGCGAACTGAGTTGATTGTCGGCATATTTTTAATATTTACTGGTGTAAAGAAAGACATTGATGGAAACCGCCTTAGCCTCTATCCTCCCCCAACCGATCCAAACTTTTATTTTGTGATGAAGCCTCCTTGTGTGGTGTTGCGATGAGTGACTTTCGTCCTCCGCAACACCATTTTACCATCCTTTCTGCCGATCGGTTCCAGCTTCTCCCTTTGTTTCCTTCTTCTTCCGTCATTTATGTTGGTGTTTGCAGTGTGTTTTCTTTGTACGTCAGTCGTTCTTGTTCGCCGCGTTTCTGGAAGCTCCAATCTTTTCCGACAGTTTTGATGGCTTTAGGTTGGTGAGGTTTGTTCCGGTACCAAATCTATGGGTTAGTGAGCCTTTTGGTCTCAACATCGGAAGGCTTGGGTTTTTGTTTTGTTTGCGCCGGCTGTTTCGGTTTGTCGGTGATCCGTCGCCGGTGAGTTGTTTGCTTTTGTTGGATCCCCGGCTTCTTGGTTTTGTGTTTTCAGATTTGGGTTGGTGTGCCCTCTTTATGTATTAGTTTCTTGTTCGCGCCGCAGATTGGTTGGTAGGTGGAGCTGACGTCTCTGGTGGTTCGTGTTTGTGTGGGTTGCTGGTGGTGTGTAACTGGATGTTCTTCAGCGTCTAGTATGCTCTTCGTTTTTGTTCGTGTTGTTCGTGATCGGAGACTGGGTGGTCAGAGACTTTTGACCTTTTTTTGATGTGGTTTGGTTAAAAACCCGAAAAGGTATGATTATGTTAACCCGGTAGGGTCTGGTTACTAACGTATTGACTCATCCTTCGATCTGCATTCTTACACGTATGTTTGAATCTGTTGTGTTTGGTGGCCTAACTGCTTCGACTCTCTGATGTTTCCAGGTCTGTTGAGATCTGTAGGTTTCAAGTTTGTCTTGTCTACCTACACTTTGGTATTTGGTGCTCGAAAGAGCTATTATGATTGTTGTTTTATTCAGGGGGGTTGTTGGCACTTGGATCTGGATACCGTGTTGGCGGTCGATCCATTCGCCGTTTTTAAACTCTAACTGTTATTAGCAAAGATTTACTTCTCATATTTTTTTGTAATCTGGTTTCACGCCCGTACGCGGGTACGCTGGGTTGCGCCCGTGATTAGTGGATTTTGTTGATAGATTATAGTTGATCTTCTAGGACTGTTTTTATGGATGTATCCCCATTATTTAGGTTGTACCTAGGTCAGGTTTTATGTTCCCCCAATCTTTGTATCTCTCTTTTTATTTATTTTATTTTTCCTTTTGCCTAATAAAACAAAAGAAAGACATTAATGTGTGTGGTCGCTTTTCTACTATGCATAATTGTATAAAAAAAATTATTGCACTAGTTATGAATTTTTTGACATATACCATAATCAAATAATTTGGTAAATAAGATCAAAATAAGTTTTCTTTATAATATTCGATAATATTTCTATTGTAGTGAGATTGTCCTATAGCAATGAGATTTAATTGAAAAACATAGTTGAAAAAAATTACTACACCAAAATTATGCATATCTACAAGTATATAAGATGATAAAATGGTCCTTCAAAAAGATGATAAAGTGGTTTAAATCATAAAAATTGATAGTGTAAATAATTTTTTTGCAATGTGAGTCAATCATAATCGTTAAAAAAATTACGTGTATTATTATATCTAACTTAAAAGCCAACTAATGATAATTTGTGATCGTTTGACTATGTAAAAAGTTTTATATCAACGATGCATTAAAATTATTTTCATAAAATTATAATATATAAAACAAAATTGTTTTTTAATGAAAATTACTTTTCAAATTTTTTGTTCCAACACTCGATTTTTTTGGAGAAATAACTTTAGTAATCCAGAGTTTGATCAAGATGAAAGTAAAGTCTAACTTTTGATTGTTTCAGTCATAGTTTGAACTAGGGTAAATAAATTTATAATGGTAAAACATATTGGGTTCGAAGGTTGATCCAATTTGATTTGATTTTCTTTGGTCGGGCGAGTGAAAGTTTTATGCTCGACAATACTAGTTAGCTTGTCCTGTTCAAAATGCCTAAAAAATATGGCGATGCCAAGACAGGTTGACCCGTCAAACCATTTTTCTTCAACTCATTCATTTTTTATCATGAATTCCTAAAATCATCTTTACTTTTAGTCTTAATTTTAGTTTGGTTTTTATCATTTTTCTTAATAAATGTATTATTAAGTTTATTTTTTAATTTTGAGTCAACAAAAGTTTATTTTTTAATTTTAATGGGACAGTCTGCGAGCCCACCAACCGACAGTCAAAATGAAATAGTAGAGCTAATGGACGAGTGTTGTGGAAGAAGGGTATATTTTTCCATTTGCTGTCTGAGGACAAGTTTTTCTTAGCGAAGTGCATTGTCGCACTTCAACTTGTTCATTTTAAATTTAATTTGAGACGTTGTGCAACGGACGAGGTTTTGTTGTTGGTCGTTGTTTTTCAATTTCATACTTAAGATCCAAATGAGTTGCATGTGTGTGTGTGTGTGTGAGAGAGAGAGAGAGAGAGGGATACTATATATAATCTTTTGTAAAAAACAGGTAATATTATTTTTCTCTTTTTGATATTTCATAGCATGAATTTGTATTTCATGCTAATTTTAAAATATTTTTTACTATAATTGTATTTCATATCACAATTTAAAAAATGTCCATGACAAACAAATAATAAAATTAAAAAACTTGTATAAATATTAAAAAGTATTCCTTATATAGTTTTTGTATGTTTAATGCAGTCAAATAATAAATTAAAAATCTTAGCAATATGTATTAAAAATTGACTTATATAATATATATATATATATATATATATATTAAACTCAAACCCCAACCACAAAAAAAAAAAAAAACAGATGAGAAGCATGCTTATATTATCTATTATAAATATAAAGCATAAACACATTAATTGGTTTCTACATATCTATAAAATTATTTTATATTTTTTTTATATTTGAGTAGCCAAAAAAATAATAAGTAGAAGACATACTCACCTTGTTAACTTAAATTTGGGGTTTGAGTTATATTCAATTTCAACTTTAAAATGGTAGAATCGCTCATTGTCAAACAACCTAATTCACACTTTGTATATTAAAAATATATATATCTACCCAAATTAGGAACAAGTATTATAGGATTGAATAAAAATTTTGTCCTCGTACATTTTTCATTTTTAAACCCTCAAATGTTTTGTCAAACAATGGTCCTCTGAATTATATTTGTCACCATATTTGGTCTTTGATATTAAATTTTAAATGTGTGGAATTTGGTCTTTGATATTAAATTTTAAACGTGTGGAAATGTATAGAGGGACTAAGAACGATATACTTATATGAAGAAAAAAAATTGTGTCGAAACAAGTTGTTGGTCCCTAATATATATCTTTTGTTTTTAGTCACTCTATACAATGTTGTGTTTAACTTATTTTAATAGCGATGGTCAAATTTGTTAATTTAAGGTATTTGGGGCGCCACTGTTTGAAGAAAAACTCTAAAATGATTAAAATAAAAATAATATATTTAGAGGATCAAAAAGTTATCTAGCCCAATATTATAATTGTCTGCATTTTTTAAACTACATGACTTAGTAATGAATAATAGACAATAATCTTACATCTTAAATCTCCAATTAAAATACAAGATAAAATGCACTAATTTTGAAAGAGATTTGCAATAGTTTCAAAAGGTGATAACATTTACTTTTTTAAAAATAGGTTGAGGACACCACATTATACGCGCTTCATAACACTGAAATCGTTCAAAATCTCTTCTAATCAAATAAACCAAAGTTTAACAATAGGTGTTTTTTAGCATAAAAAAAAAATTACAGGACATAGAAGTAGATGATTTTTTGTCTCCAAAACAAAGGTCGCAAAATAGTAAACGTGGTTGACAATTTACAAAATAAGACATGGTTTAAGACCAAATAAAACATAACAAATGACTTAGAGCATATTTATTTTAGGCTAATAGTTAGTGATTTGTGCTCTGATACGTGATATTGGGTCGGAAGTGCCAAAAGCAGGCAACAAAGTATGAGCAATCAAGTAATGCTGAGGTAAGGCATGTATAAAACAATCATACATGATATAAGGTAGAATTACAAGCAAGAGTCATGTTCATCTATATGAGAATTACATATTAAAAACATTCAATATGTATCACGAATATAATATCACCTACTCATGTCATATGATTCGCAATATAAATGTTATAAGATATAATCACAACTCTTAATATGTAATGGAATAAAATAAATATATTTATCATGCTATGATAACTCAGGTACATCAAAGGTAAATTTGATACATTTAATTAAATCACATCGTGATGCACACACATAATATGTGTACTTCACTTTACACATTTTCACCTTACAATGATACTTCACATGATACAGAGACACTTCACACGATGAGAATGCAACACAGATTATTTGTACCCCTTCAAACAATTCTCCAAAAGCAATTTAGGGCTGTGTGGTAGCTTTCAATATTGGGGTACTTTGCGAAATTACTTAGAAATTCTCCAGTAAACTACACATGTGATCTAACAAGTAGATCTGCATAATTAGTCTTACGGATTTTGTTCTACACTCATTAGACTTGACATACCTTGCCTATATAATGTCAACAAATATCACTGGATCATAAATCCTAACACAGGTATTTATCTCGTTGTTGACACAAGACACTCCTTAATTAAATTCTCGTCATTAGTAGGGAATCAAGTAATTTATAGTGTATAAGTCACATATTGACACATCACATAATTCAATACGCTCGTAATGTATACAATTATTCAAATAATCATAGTATGTATTAACTATTCATATATTTTTAATACATGTACCACGTAGTTACAATACATATTCATTATTCACAACCAAGGTAATCAAAACCGGACCGGACGTTGAATCAGTAAACTCTTGGGTTCGAGGTTCAAAGGTCGGACCGAGGTTCAACCGGTAATCATTAAATACATGTTTTTAATTTTTTTATCAAACTATTATACACAAAAAAAAAAATCAAATTTTATACTATTAAAATTATATATCACTCAAATTTAAGAAATGATTTAAAAATTTAAAAACTATATACATAAAGTGTATAAGAATAAAAGAAAACTTAATGTTAATTATATATAAATTAATCATAATTTATTAGTTTCTTGTACCTCTTTAAAAAAACTATGAATCATAAGCTTTTTGTTTTGGATGAACTGTGAAGCATCAGTGATAAACAACAGGCCAAGCCCATATTAAAAAACATTAGTATATCGGGTCAAGGTGCTCCAACCCCAAGACTATGATACTCATAATACATAACCCTAATCTGAAATTGCCATTATATGATGCGTCGTCTGCCTATCTCTTATATCACCTGTAATGCATCTGCATTTCTTACCTTTGAAACCTAAATTCTTCCAGCTAAAGATCAAAGAACAAAAAAGAAATAACAATATTTCTACTTCTATTTTTTATTCTCTGTTGTCTTAGAACCGAGAAGGAAGAAGATGGAATCAAGTGTCTTCTCTAATGTCAAAGGAGACCGACTTCTTCTCTTCTTCTTTTTTTCTACAACATCTAAATGCGGTCCAACCGATATAACCGACCAAACCGCCGGTTTACCAGTTTTATCTCGATTTTTTACCGGTTCTTGTGCTTGGCGGTTTTTCCCACTGATCGGACTAGATGCAGGTCTGGTTCTCAGTTCAACCGGTTGAACCAGCCGGTCCGATCCGATTTTAATTACCATGTTCACAACTCATTTTAGGATCACTTGTCAATATACATCACATAATCACAACTCATATATATAATTACATATTTAAGACTCATAAACCCATCACATATTGACATAGTAAAGGCAGGTGAGGTTTCATATGAAAAAACTCTTTAGTAGCTCCTATGATTTTTCTCTCCTAGAGTTTGTATCATCTGGTCCCCCACCTTGTGAGAATATGTTGTTGATCAATTGTTTCTTTTTATCTGATTTTTTTTGTTTTAGTTTTGTGGTAGTCATCATGCTTGAACTCGAATCGTAATTGAAAATAATTGTGTTTATGATTATCATCAATTGTTGCACGTCTGATTCTTCACACGTCAAATTGGGACCCCCTATTTTACTGTGTTGTCATGTGTGACGTTCAATTTTATTTGTGTGTGTTGTGCAATATTTATTGTGTCGCATACCTATTTTTAATTTGAATTTGTACTCATCGATCAAGAATGTCATTGTAATTTGAGAATTAAGTAAGATGATCACAAGGTCTCACTTGCGTTGTTGAAATTAAGTAAGATGATCATGGAGTTTTGCTCAGGTTCTCTGATTTGGGGATATAAGGTTTTTTTGCCCACTGTCGTTGTTGAATCTTCAATGACTTTGATGGACGTTGTTTTGATTTCCTCTAAGATTTTTTTTTATTTTTATACCTTTTGAGTGTGCTTTACTTTTCTATATTGTAATGTAGGAGGTTGAACACCAATTCTGCCAACAACCATTAAAATCATAAGTTGGAATTGTCGAAGACTAGGTAGCCATTGTCATCATAACACGTCTGAGATGGTTTCAATAAATCTTATCACAAGCTTTTCTAATATCAAGCTTAAACGTGAAATTCTGGCGGGCTACCTTTCAAATGTTTTATACGATGTTTCAACATCATACACAAACAAAATGTCGAGTAAGATGTTTTAACACGAGTTAGCAGAAAACCATCAGAACAAGGAAAATATAAAGGACAAAAAAGTAAAAGGCACAGTTGGTTTGTTAACTCAGTTCGACGCAACTCACCTACATCTCGGGGCTACCAAGCCAGGAAGGAAATCCACTAGTGTAGTCCTTATTCTAAGTTCTCAGCAAACTCCTCGTTTATAACTATAGACCTAGGACCTACCCGTATTGACTTCAACCTAGGAACTCTTAGATCTGAGATCTCATCTCACTTCCCTCAATTAATCATAACCTCTGTGATTATTTGATCACAACTCAAAAAAAACGAAGTTACCTTCAAACATAAACTACCTCCTTGCTTCAAAGCTTAGGAGTAGTACAACTTAAAACTCAATAAAACACAGTCTTTAACATGTATCAGGGTGATACAAGAAAGGCTCACAAATAACAATGACTAAAAACCCTAAAAAGTATTCTTTTGTAAAGCTATGGTTTTGATACAACTCAACTACATGTCCTGCTCAGTGCATCAATATGATACAAAGAGAGGCTCACAAAACAAAGCACAAGGCTTAACAATAAAACCCTAAAAGACTCGATTCAATAACATTGAATTGGTGAATAAAACTAGGGTATGAGTCTTCCTTATATAGCCATCAACAACAGCATATATTTGAATCAAATATTCTTCTCATTATTTCCAACATTCCTTCTAGAAATATATTTGCACAATTAAATCTTACTTCAGGCCAAACATATATTTGTATCAAATATTCTTTTCAGAAATATATTGAAACAAATATTCTTCATAAATATATCTTCCAAAATTTCTTTTGAAAATATATTTCACAAATAAAATTATCCATCTGAAAAATATGTTTCTTCTGGAAACACAAGCTTCTTGGAGCACAAGTCACGTGAATAAAATCTTCATAGAATCTTCAATGATCCCACACAACAAAATAATAACAAATATAGAAACTCTTTAAAAGTAGGAACATCTTTAGGAACCGCCAAAAACACCACCAAGAAATCCTAAAATATTGTTTATATTTTAGAAACAAATCACCAAACTGATTCCGGACAAAAATATGTTGTTTGGTGAACAAGAAATAAGGTGTGGTTTCCTTAATAAGATAAAGCTTGCGTAAACTAAGCCACATAAATAGGGCACACTGAACCGTGCCAAGATGTTGGAACATCGTATCCAACATCATACATGAGTATTTGTTTTAACAACAATGAAACCAATACTCAAATACCCAAAAAAACGTCACATCCCCCCCTGAGAATCTTTAACTTTATATTTCATGTAATGCTCAGTTTTAATTATAGTCATGATATCATCTAATACGAGGAAGTACCTCAATATTAGAAGCTACCACATAATCGTAGTTTGTTTTTGCTAGTCAACTAGATGGTCCTCATGATGAGTTTAGTGAGTATATAAGAATTTGAATATGTGTGTTTGGAGCATAGTACCACATTTCTCACCAAGCATTCATAATTAGATGACACAAAATGCATGGAGAAATGTCTCATAAAGTGCATGTGATTCGTGTTGCATTCTCATTGTGTCATGTGAAGTGTCTTTATATCATGTGAAGCATCAATATATGATGTAAAGTGTTAGGTGAAGCGCACACGTTATTTGTGTGCATCACTACAAATATAATGCATCATGACATGAATTAATTGAATACAAGTCAAATTTACATGTGATGTACTTGAGTTATCATGACATGATAAACATGTCTATTCTGTTATGTTTCATATCAGAGTTACGACTATGTTTTATAGCATGTATATTTTGAGTCATGTAATGTGAGTCGATGATATGATATTTATGTGATAGATTATTGACTGTTTTTTTTAGTATGCAATCTCATATAGATGAGCATGACCTTTGATTATAATTCTACCTTATATCACGTGCTAGAACACTTATTTGTAACCACACCAAGCTTATGTGAATATGTGTGTATGTTCATTTTATATCCATCATAAATGTATCACATACAAAGTAAAATAGTATCACAACCATTATTGGTGTTCATGATGTTGTTCCATGTAAAGGTAAATACTTAGCAATGACTTCTATGATTTGGAGAAGCAAAAAGACAACTTTCAGTTTCAATAAAAGCTTGATGTTAGCAAATTTTATGATATGATATATTAAAATTGTCTCATGTGTGTTATGGTAAAAATGAGTTTCTCCAAACAATGAGTTAAGTGGATAATGTGAAAATAGTTGATTATTATAGTAAATGATAACATATTTAGCTATATCATTACAGGGCCAAGTTTGAGACAAGAAAACTCATTATCTTTATATTTATTCATAATATGCAACACGCTTAAGGCTTATCACCCCTCATCATAAAAGTGGAGGCTTGTGGTGATATTCATGGTGTGAACATTTACACCAATGCCTCCATAATCTCTCATTGTTTGTCTAAGGGTGATTTTTTCACATTCTTTAGAGTTTAGTCCTCGGAAACTACAAAAACAAAAAGTATTTTAACTGTGTATGAACAAGCTTTAAGACAAAATATCAATTTTCACAATTCATAGATTTTCTTAAGCAGAAATGGATCATAGATTAAGCAGAATATTATCACGAACATTCTCGGCGTTCACGTTGGTCTTGATACAGGTAAATATGTAGGACTAACTTATATGGTTGGTAGAAGAAAAAAAAAAAGAAGCTTTGAGTTTCATTAAAGACCACATTTGGAAAAAGGTAAACTCGTGGAGCAATAGATGTCTTTCAAAATCAGGGCGTGAAGTGTTGATCAAATCAGTGTTTCAATCTATTTCCACATATTTCGTGAGCGTATTTACCTTTCCTCGTCATTGAGCGATGATATTGAAAACTTGTTTAAGTCTTTTCATGGGGCCATTATGGTGCACATAAAAAAGGTGTACATTGCTCTCATGGGATATATTATCTATGCATAAAAAGGATGACAGCATGAGTTTGAAGAGCTTAACTTCTTTAAATATAACAATGTTTGGAAAGCAACGATGGAGAATTACGATGAGGGGGAAGGTACATGTAAAATATGTCAAGACTCGGACACTCAAGTCAGTGAGAAATAAGGAAGAAAGGTTACAAAATGGTGTGAAATATAATCGTACATTGGATGTGGCATGAAACCACACTTATATAAAAGAGCACAACTGTAACTGACTAGATGAAACTCAACGAGAAAGACGAGTGTTCGTTATAGATTGTACGAACGATCCGGATCGATCGAGCTGCACTCTTGTGCGATGAACACACATGAGGTATTTTGTTCTGCCTTGAGTGGCGATGATTATAGGTTGTTGGGCCATCATGTATTTGATCGACGATATAGGTTGATGCCCAATCTAAAACAAGGTTGAAGTACACTGACAAGTGAGAATGCTAGAGAAGTTCGTCAGATTCGTTAAGGCAACCCTTGCAATTAATGTATCTTCCTAAATCACTCATATCCAAGGGTTTACAAAGAGAATATAAATGTTAATATGTTTTGTTAACAAATTGAACACTTGAATGTCATTCTCGCTCCAAAGACAAAAATCAAATTAGTTATCCATTCGAAACTCATTAAGATGTGATCTCACCCATATTGCTTAACTATTTTTGGGATGAAAGTTTTAATTCAATGTTGGACGAAAATGATCAGAAATTGCTTAGTCTTAACTATATATGTCAATGTGTCTTTATTGATGTACCAGAGAACACAAATCTTTCATATATGCGTGTAAATTTTTAGTGTCTGTTGCAATTTCTTCTATTTATATATAAATTTTTTTATTAAATAATGTAATACTTGATCCATCTCCATTTTGACATCCCTAAGTGTATGTTTGGTTTCACTTTTAGAGGGATTATAATTGATTCTACCTCCAAAATTGATTTGACTTGAAGTTAGGATTTGTAACTTTTGATTCTAGAATTGATTTTCACATACAAAATTATAGTCTACTTACATTTACATGAATATATTCATTCATAAATGAAATAACTTTTATTCAGAATTACTTTTAATCATAATTCATTTCATTAACATAATCAATTACTTCATCCGTTATTAATTATAAGCAAATTTGACTTTTTATATTTATTTAATTAATAATGTATGTGATTCATATTATGAATCACATACATCATTAATTGAATGAACCTCACAAATAAATTTCTTTTGTTTATAATTAAAAATAGAGGGACTATATCAAAATCCATTTTCTCAGCCTTAAAACCAAACACATGTAAGAAATACAGCCTACTTACAAAGTTACACGTATGTTTACTGCGTTTTGACAATCAAATCAAAATGCAGAACCGCACGTGCGCATCCTACATTCACTTTTAATTAAGATTCTTGTTTGATTGGTCCCTTTTATAATTTTTTGCATTAGAAATTACTTTTTTTTTATTTTTAAGGAAGCATTAGAAATTACTACAACCTTCATAATAATAATACTTTCATTGTTAAAAAAAATTAAATTCATTCACCCTATTCCAATTTTATTTTAATTAAATTTTCCGTTCCTTATTTTATTTGCTTTTATTTTCTGTTTATTCCTTTCAGGGAAAAATCTCTCTCGTTTTTTCTTCAACTTTTTGCTTCTGAATTTCCAAAAAGGTTTCAATTTTTTCTGTTTTTCTTCTTTTGGCTTTGATTTTCCCAGATTCTATTTTCAAATTCATGGCTTTTACTTGTTGAATTTTGTCATTTTTTTTCCTATTTCGGGTTAGGGTTTTGTGCATGCAAATTAATTGTGAGTGATTTTAATACCCAGTTCATTTTTTTCTTTGATTTTGTTGCTGTGAAAAATGGGTAGTTTCTATTTATGATTTTTTCATTCGAATCAAGCATCAAAATCTGAGCTTTTTTCATTTCTGTTATTTTTTTCTCAAGTGGAATTTTTATTTTGGATGGATTATTTTTTCTTCTTTTTGTTGTTATTACTTGTGTTTTGGGCTTCATAGTGCATTGAATTAATGCGGCATTTACTTGAATTTTCACTCTGCAAAGTGAACAAGATGAAATACTGTGATGAAGTGTGGTGATTGGGAGGGAGGTATTGTGAGTGTAGCATATTGAATTGGAGGTTGAATTTTTAGTCAGATCATGGATCATGTAAGGGATGTGAGTAGTGTAGTGGGGACTGTGCTGACTCCGATGCGGTTTGTTTGGCCATATGGTGGAAGTAGTGTTTTTCTCAGTGGTTCTTTCACACGGTGCGTATTTTGACATCAATATCCTGGTGCATGTTTGGAATCACCGTGAGTTTGAGGACATACCATACGTGATTTTGTTGAAGCTACATAGTGTAGCTTGTGCCAAAATCACGGTGGCATACTTTGATTGTACCGAACACATCTTCACGTGAATCCTATTGTGCGCTTAATCTCTTTTACTAGAATGCTCCAGTTTACTTTTGCTTATATCAATCTGCCTCTAATGTAAATTATAAATTTTCGTTGAAAGGTGGTCTGAGCTTTTGCCAATGTCTCCAGTGGAAGGTTGCCCAACAGTGTTTCAAGTTATTTACAGATTGCCCCCTGGTTACCATCAGGTCAGTTTATGATAATGTTGATGATTTACTGGGGTATACATCTTGGGTGTTGTAGTCTTGCTGAAAAGGATTGGTATTTTGTTCTAGTTTTGGATGATGATTTGGAATTGTATAAGTTTAGTTTTGTGGTCTTTCACAGGAGTATATGTGTTTGTCTGGTTTTGTGGATTATGCAATTTTCGTTGGCAACTATTGAGAGATATATTCTACCAGAAAAAAATTCTTTTGGAGGGTAATAACACCAATTGCGATTTATATTAGTGTAAATTGATAAAAATATAAAATTTATGATTTTATGTGAAGTGTGGTTGATATAGAAGTGCAATGGGTTGAGGTATGTTGATATAACAGCGTGAGTGCAGGACCCCAAAACTGCTGAAACATAGCAGGATAGCCACTATTAAAATTTTAAGAAACAGTATACAAAACACACACACACACACACTCAACAAATAACAAAATGCACAAAATAAAAGGAGTAATCAATAATCATAGTTAATAATTATAATAAACTATTGTTATTTCTTACCAACATTGAAAATCACAACCCAATTACTAATTGAAGCTCTAAAAGTAATCAAAATGACAGCGAATGTTTCATTTGCAACCCTCAGTTTCGACATTGCTGTTGTAACCTTTGTTGGAAAGAACGGTCTTTGTTGTTGGAAACAGAAAATGCAGCCGTTGCTACATTGTCGCCGAGAACCAAGAAAAGGGGAAGTGGTGGTGGGCTTTGCGTGTAGAACAAGAGGTTTGAGAGTGTCTTCGTGAATGAGAGTGGGAAGAAAATGTAGGGTCACTCTTATACTAATAAAATCAAATGACCAAAAAACCCTTAAAAACAATGTATGCATATAAGTAAAGTATTAAATGGGACATTTCAAACGCTTCCGCTAACTGCTGATGCAACAATGCTATTTGATCACAAATGCTGCATCTGCTGGACGCAGGCAGCCTGGAAAATGCGTTGCAGCGGGCAGCGATTGCCCTGCTATTGACAAAATATGTTGAAGGTTAATAGTAGTCAATCCGGATAGCGTTGCGTAGTGGCCGACCCTAAAAGTGAGATAGCCTATAGTGGTACGACAAATAGCAGTCGTTGATATTTGATTATTTTTTGGACAAATTACATGAATAATACTATAAAGCATAAACAAACTTATATATTTCTCAACAAAAAAAAACTTATATTTAAAATAAAATTAAATATAACACTCAAATCTCATGAGACATTCATAAATCAAAACACCAAAAAACAAAAGACACAGGAACAAATAAAAAAAATCATAAAACAAGAGAAACCATAAGATAGAAGAGTGTGTTTCGCGGCACAGGTGAGAAGAGAGAAAAAGTTTAAAAATGTTAGGGAAAATCCTCAAAACGTCCTAGGCCTCCTCTTTATAAACTCTTCTCAAGAGTCCTATCTATCTGATGTGGGACTAAATCCACCCCATCAAAGACAACACAATGAAGGTGTTGGAGTCTGCAATGAAGGCAAATTAAAGGCCACTATTTAGGCGACTAGGGTGGACCACAATAAAGGCGGAATTTCCAACAAGAATTAATTGTTTTTCATTTTTAGTGAGATAATTATCCCACCAAACTGACCAAAAAAGTCAGTAACTAAGATTTCAACAATACCTGTTTCAGGGCAGTCATTAGCAGTTTCATAGGCAGTAGCCACCATAGTCGTATTTTGGTAATGCCATATTCATTCTGTCCATCTATGTTCCTAAGAAGTGTTATGTTGTCTTCTCAATGTGTGTTATCTAAGTTTGAGCAGTAGAACTGCTCATGTTTGAGATTTCAAGTTTCTGATTATGATATGCACCGGTGAAAATGATAAAAAAAATGTTTTTTGAGAATTTTTGGACTTTATTCTTGACAGCTGGATGCTTATTTTGTAATTTTTTCAATGCAGTACAAGTTTTTTGTTGATGGAGAATGGTGGCACGATGAGCATCAACCTTATGTACATGGACAATATGGGATAGTCAACACTGTCTTATTGGTTACTGATCCTAACTACATACCTGTTATAACTTCAGACATTGCTTCAGGAAATAACATGGATGTGGATAATGAGACTTTTCGCCGCATGGTAAGAGTTAGTCATGCCTCGACAACATTGTTATTTTTGAAACGTCTTTTATTTCTATCATGTGTTTTGACTATGTCGTACTCCTGAATTATTTTTTTTAAAAATGTTGCTATTTGTTGAGACCTTCGAATCCAGTTATATCTATGCAGGTCTGTTGAGTCTTTTATATAGAACCAACCTTAATATATAATTCCTTCCTGATTGTCTTATTTGTCTTAGATCATTGTTGTTAATGGGGATTGTGGAATACGGAGGAAGGCTAAAAATCCATCATATAAACGCCAGTGCGGCCTATGGCGTCGCCATGGCAGGCATCCCTTCAGAAATTGCCTATGGCGATTGTAAAGAAATTCATCATGCCATTCTGCCATGGCTGCCATTTAACAACACTGCCTTAGATAGGGTAAGGAATATAGTCATTAAATAGATGGTAAGGGTGCAGGTAGTTTAGACACGCATGGAAAAGGCATGTAGAAACGTCATCATTTGGGGGTGGGGTGGGGTGGTTGATCAGATAGAAGGTAATCCGATATAAAAAATTGAGGAATACCAAAGAAAATTTTATATCAAGCCATTATGAGAGGTTTATAGGTAAGTATTGTATTTCCAAACTTGATTCATGAGGTGTCCTCATTTGACTAGTGGGAAAATATTTGCTTGCTTGCTGTTGCTCTGGTGACTTACAATGTTTAATTACACATGTTTTGTTGGCCTGTTGCACTTTTTATTTCTACTAAATGCCCATGTCTTAAGTTGGCATTGTATTTGCATATTTTTTTGGTGAGCTATTGTATTTGCATTTTTTTCGTGAGCTATTGTATTTACATTTGAAATTTGATTGTTCCTGCATCAAGTATAATAACGGCGCTTGATAATAAAGCAGGTCCGGGTGACAGACGGTACATTGGACGAGGTGCTTCCAAGAATATCAGATACTGATGTACAAATCTCTCGTCAGCGTATTTCTGCGTTTCTGTCTATGCACACAGCTTATGAATTACTTCCCGAGTCAGGCAAGGTTTGGATGTTTTACCATTGACCATTAAGTTTTTGAATTTACGAGTTGCTGACTTGTTGTCATCAAATATACAACTTCACACTAGTCATTAATTTAGTGACTCCTGGTTGCAGGTTGTTGCATTGGATGTTGATTTACCAGTGAAACAAGCATTTCATATATTACATGAGCAGGTACGTATATCATTAAAAAAATATTAAATAATCGTGCTAAAAACTTTTTGAATTATTTTCTGGAATTTGATTAGTTTATTTTGGAAACTTGCTTTGACAATTATTTTCAGTTCTTTTTCCTACTTTAATCATATTATAGTTTTTCAGTTTTAGCGTTATTGCATTTTCATACGTTGCTGATTAGGGATTTGCTCATGCAAATTTTCTGATCATAATAATTTACAGGGAATATACATGGCTCCTCTCTGGGACATTTGCAAGGGGCAATTTGTTGGTGTTCTTAGTGCTTTGGATTTTGTTTTAATTTTAAGGGAGGTATGTGTTATATATTTCATTTTAATATTAGTAGAAGATCTTAAGTTAAAGATCACTATTTCTCTGTATCAGTATGTTACTGAATAAGCAAAACTCATCTCGTGATGGTTAGTTTGGATTTTTTTTCTTCTGTATTGTTTGGTTAGAAGAAAGAAACGTGTTAACAACGTAGAGAGGTGCTAGAGTCACACTCCCTTAAACACACTCAAGTATTGGGCAACATCATCCATTTTTTCAACTCCCTTGATTACCGATGTTTATTTTATGAGTTGTGTTATTTGAACAACCATTTGTATGACAACTCTTGGGACAACTATAAATTTACAAAGAAAATGATGTATTGACACAAAAAACAAAGTAATAGAGAGAGAATGTAAAAACATAACGTGAGTATGAGAGAGAAAGTTGTCACAAAAGTTGTCAAAAAATAGATGTACAAATATCATTTCTCTTATTTTATTTATTCACTTTTAATTGATTATTTTTATTAGGCAATGAACCGTCTTCCTACATTTGGCGTCGCCCTCTGTTTCAACTTTCCCATTCCTTGGCAATTCCGTATAATATGGTCTTCCTCCGTTCAAAAGACCATCTGCAAATTCCATTAAGCCATGGTGCCACAGTTTTAACACTAAAATCTGCAACTCTTAAGATATAATTGAGACACTTAAACGTTTGAAATGTTTAATCTCTAACAAATTAAATCTGATGGAGGTGGGAAATGTAGAATCATTTTCCCATTGTAATCAAGAACTATATTCAAGCCTGGTAACATTGACAGTAGTGATAAATTATTGATGATAATGATCAATTCAACCTTTTCTTTTCTTCCCCCACCTACAAAACATTTCACAACCTCTGTGGGATCTATAACCACCATTTCTCCCTTGGGCGTCACTACCAAGACCCTAACGAGAGATCACCACCACCCACAGAGTGTAGACAAATCGTGAGATTTGTACAGCCCCGAAAACCATAACGAGTTGTCAGACACCCAATTTTCCTTGTGCCTCCTCTAACCCAAATCTCCTCCGGCTTTGTTTCTATATCTAAGTCTCTCACACAAAGCTCATCATCTCCATTGACCGACAACGGCAACACTGCAAGTCTGCTACACTTCCCCACCCTTTTTCTTTTTATGCAACTTCCACACCCATCTAACAGAAAAAAAGGCTAACCTGCAGAACTGGTAACCAAGTTGGGCAATAGTTAAGAGTGTGTCACCCTAGCATATCTCTAACAAAGTGTTATTGATGTTGAGGATTTGTGCAATATGTACCGATAGTTCCTTTGTACAGCATAAGCAGATATACTTTTTGTTTACATTTTGACCAGTAATGTTCATATTTCATTGTTGAAACTTGTCAATTGTCATTGCCTTGTTTTCAGTTGGGGAACCGTGGATCTAATCTGACAGAAGAAGAGCTTGAAACACATACCATATCGGCTTGGAAAGAAGGAAAACCATATCTCAACAGACAGATCAATGGACATGGAACTGCATTTTCTAGACATCTTATCCATGTAAGTGTTTTGTATGCTTTAGTATGTCACAACGTTCATGTTTTTTACTAGCAGATTATGATATCTAAAACATATATGAAGGTGCTTGTGTTTCATAGTGTATAATGAGCAGCCTGAATTAAGTATACTCTGCATATTTTAAATTTCTATTCCTATCTCTTAATATTAGCAGTCTATTTTTGAAAGAAACTTATACTAGAGACCATAGATCCAGCCTATTGTGTGTCAATAGTAGAAAGCAGCAGTGCACGGCTGTGGAGAGTTTCTTTTTAGGCCTTTTTAAAATTAGTCCACTTTATCTGAATAATATATTTTGGTAACCTATGAAGCCCGAATACATAGTGCGGGTGCGATATTATACATGGATCAAATTACACCATAATGTTATATCATATACCATATTTCTATCCAACTCATTAATCTCCAGATCTTTTTCAATAGTTTCTCTTATAGTTTTTCTAGGTCTTCCTCTGCCTCTAGTGATTTAACTACCCTCCATCTGATCTACTGTTCTTACTACAGAATTCACATGTCTTCTCCAAACCACCTAAGCCTAGTTTCCACCATCTTTTTTATTATAGGTGCTGCCCCGACGCTCTCGCTAATGTTGTCATTTCTAGTCATATCCCGTCTAGTCTTACCACATATCCAACACAACACCCTCATCTCAGCTACACTTAATTTATTTTCGTGTTGGTTCTTTACAGCCAACACTCTGTCCCATACAACATCACCGGTCTTATAGCTGTCCAATAAAATTTTCCCTTTAGCTTGAGTGTATCACATAACATACCTGAGGCCATCCTCCATTTCAACCACCTAACTTGGAGGATTGGGCCTCAGCCCAGTTCGGGACTCCATTTAATGCCCGTCCATTTTCATGTGCAGTCATTTTGGGTTGAGAAGAAACTGTGATGTGTGTATACTGTTACTTTTCCATTATATATTTTACCTCTTGTTTATTGTTTATTTTTGGTTTCTTTCGTAAAGTTCAGCCTGTTTTGAATACCAATTTTATATTGACAGTCGAATCATATAACATTGCAAACTAAAAGTAGATTGTATCAAATGACAGAGGATCTCGAATGCTAATGTTCTAGACATAGCTGCTTTAGTAATCCTCCTGAAAACCATTCTTGGCCCTGGCTTGTATAAATGCGCTCAATCATAAATTGATTAAATGAATTTAATTGAAGACTGCTTGAGTGAAATGATTTTGGTCTATGCTACCTTGTTTTATACTTTAATTAAAGTTCCTTCTTTATTTCACCAACTATACTGTTAGCCCACTTACTATGTATGGCACTCTTTTTGAATATTCTTTTATGATGCAGGCAGGGCCATATGATAATTTGAAAGATATCGCCATGAAGGTCTTGCAAAAGGAGGTTTCAACAATTCCTATTATCCATTCGTCTTCTGAAGACGGTTCTTCTCCACAGTTATTGCATCTTGCTTCACTTTCAGGAATACTCAAATGTAATCTCTTATGGTAGTTTTCTTGATAATGTTATTAAGTATGCTTTATTCTTACCAAATTTATTTTTCAGGCATTTGTAGGTATTTTAGGCATTGCTCTAGTTCATTGCCAATACTACAACTTCCAATCTGTGCAATACCTGTGGGCACATGGGTGCCCAAAATCGGGGAATCAAATCGGCGGCCTCTAGCAGTGCTGAGACCAAGCTCATCTCTTGCTTCAGCCCTAAATTTATTAGTTCAAGGTGTGAACTTTTTGTCTGACCTTGAACATAGTGTATCAAAAAGAAATGCGAGAGAGAAAGAATGAAGAAATTGGTATCCCATTATACTTCTGAGGTATTAGGCTAATGATGAGAGCACTACCCCCCACTTTGAGAAGAATGTTAATGTGTGAGTTATGATTAGCGAACAAATGAGAATATGAATTTTATGGGGGATATCATTTTCAGCTTCAAGCCTCAAAATATAAAAGAAATCTTTCCATTGAACTTGAACGTAACTATACTTACATTATTTATGGCCCTTTGCTTTTGCAGCCCAAGCAAGTTCAATACCAATCGTTGATGACAATGACTCACTACTGGATATATATTGTCGGAGGTTCGTTTTGTTTTGTTATGTTTTTTATCCTTATCATTGTTATACTTTCTTATAAGAAAATCTTATATATTAGAGTATGTTAGTGTTGGAAATCCCGCCCCGAACGTGAGGGGGTGTGTTGGTAATTCCACCTTAATTGCGATCTGCCCCTAGTTGCCTTATGTATTTGTCTTTGAGGGGGTGGATTTAGTCCCACATCGGTTAAATAGGAAGCTTGATCAGAGTTTATAAAGAGGAGGCACTCGGTTTTGTAAGGATGAGTTAGGCCCCAAATTTCAACATGGTATCAGAGCCTATCCAAGATCTACCGTTGTCGGGATTCCGCATTGCTACGCTTCATGCCCATTGGGTCTGAGCGTGAGGGGGCGTGTTGGAAATCCCGCCCCGAACGTGAGGAGGTGTGTTGGTAATTCCACCTTAATTGCAATCTGCCCCTAGTTGCCTTATTATGTTGGCTTGTCTTTGAGGGGGTGGATTTAGTCCCACATCGGTTAGATAGGAAGCTTGATCAAAGTTTATAAAGAGGAGGCACTCCTCACCTTACAAGCCGGTTTTGTAAGGATGAGTTAGGCCTCAAATTTCTTAGGATTAATTTATAATCTTAGAGTATCTTAGACTATCTCTTTGGATTAATTTTTATAACTTTATTATTATTATCATTCTTTGTTTCCTGATTTTTCTATTTATCTAGGATTGAGTCTATGCATCCCTATAAATAAGGATTAGTGTTTAAGCATTTCTCATTGGTTTGGTTTGAAGTTGTGACATCATTTGCCGATTGTTCTGGCATTCTTCATATTCAAGATATTTTTTTGGGTCTGATTATGCCACGTTATATTTTCTCTTTCAAAGGGTATATTTGTAACAAGCTTAGTAAGCTTTAGCACGAGGGGTTTTTATAATATAAGAAAATATTAGGTATCTTAATTTATTTCTTTGGAATTAGGACCAATTTATAATCTTTTAGGATCAATTTGTATATTAGTTGTTTCTATTATGATTTGTTTCTTGATTTTCTCTTTTATTTAGGGTCGAGTCTATGTGTTCGATAAATAGGGATTGGTGTCTTTCTTTTGTATCAAGTTAGCATCAAACTATTATCAATAATATTCAAGCTCTTATTACTACTCTCCTCTTTTTATCTAAAATCTATAACTTCGACATGGTAAAACCAAAATTCTAATATGATATTATCTGCACATTAAGTCCAGTAGCTCTGGGCATGAGAGGGTTTATTTGGAGGAACCCAAATCCGATATTGAAAAGAGATAAGACCTAAAAAGAGTTTATAATGAGTAACACTCCTCACATTACAAGTTTTGCAAGGATGTATTAGGCCTAATATACTATATTGTGTCTAGAATTAAATTGTCATGCTAGCATTTCTTTCTTTGGAATGGCTTGTAAAAGCTTCTCACTTTCACTCTCCACCCTTTAATTATAGTGATATAATGGCTTTGGCAAAGGACAGGGCATATACACATATCAATCTTGATGAAATGACTGTTCAACAGGTAAGTTTGTATTCCATTTTTGCATACCAATAAACTTCTGTATTTTGAAAATTAAAATACAAGTATGTCCTGATTTCATCCTTTCCTTATTAGTTAACCAGTTTGCTTGCTGAGCTAGGGAACACTGTAGGATGATATTGATAATTAATAGATTTGTTCACTATTCCTTAATAATTTTTCTTTTGTTAAATCATGTTTATTTCACATCATACAGCATAGGTTAAACAAGAATAGTGATGCTTTAATTTTGTGTCTTAGATGATGTTGAAGTATACAATTTCCTTTATTCTTGAAATAATTCAGTCTTGTATGTTAATGATATGATATTAGAACATATTTTTCGTTTGCTTCATTATTGGTTGTTTCATAAATCTAGTGGTTGATGTCTTGACGGCACTAAACAAACATTGATGAATAATAAATGCTAATATTAACGATTATATTTACCTCAACTCTTTTTTTCTTCCAATATGTTAGTTATTGATGCTTAGTTGAATTATTATTCCTTTTCATATTGAAATTTGAAAGTTAATGCGTACCTGTGACTTTGTACATTATGAAAAGATGTATGCAAATTCACGAATGAAGAGTTTATTTCCTCGTTGTCCTATATTTTCCTGCTGAAGCTTTGTGAACTTTCAGCAATGTCATATCTTCTTATGGATGTTTGTAATGCATCCTTACCGCCATGAGTTACTCATTGAGAGGATTAGCCAGGATAACATCTTCACCTTTGTTGACTTTGATTGATGTTACTTGCGGCTTTTTATTATATAAAAAATGAAGATTTCATTTTGAACTTCAATATAATATTAGTGTCATTGTCAGTCTGCAGTCCAAGTTAAAGTTGCATAATTTATCTATTTATATGGAGGCCTTTGTTTATATTTTATTGTTTTTTTCTCTCTCGATATCACAGTATCTCTTGTTTGCTTTATTGTTCAGGCTTTGCAGTTGGGCCAGGACGTGTGTAGTCCCTACGAGCCGAGAAGCCAAAGGTGTCAGATGTGTTTGCGTTCTGATTCACTGCATAAAGTGATTGAGCGTTTGGCAAATCCAGGTTGGCTTGTTTTCCTTTGTTTGGATGAAGCACGTCTTTTAATTTCTGCATCAAATTATCATTGAATATGGTGGATAGAGAAGTTTTCATTGAATATGGAGGGTAGAGAAGTTTCTCGATATCTGTTGGACTTGATTTGAAGGATTGTCATGCTGAAAATTTTGTGCTGTAAAATATTGGATTCAGGTGTGAGGCGGATTGTCATTGTGGAAGCTGGTAGTAAGCGTTTAGAAGGCATTGTCTCATTGAGTGACATATTCAAGTTCTTTCTCGGTTAGTTGTTTCGACTGGTAATGAAGGAGTAAAATGGTATGTGCAGTACTAAAGCAAATATTTAATTTAGGCCACCGTCACTTCAAAACAGATGTCAATGTTATTTATGTTGTGATTTTATCTCATTTTATTGTAATACATTTAGATTGTCCTCTTGCTTTGGTGCCTCAGTTTAAGATTTTAGGCTATAGAGAAAGAGGCTTGTAAATTCAGAGTATTTGGTTGCCCTAAATTTATGCATCTTCCCATTTGTATTTTTGTATTACCTTCAAATGTATTGTGCCCCTGATACAGATACCAGAAATGTGGGTGGGGGAGCACAAAATCTGTAATCATTACATGTTGTGAAGATACAAAATTTGAGTAAAAAAATTAACATCTAGATTTAGATATTCTTGTTTTATATATGTTGATTGATAATCTTTGTTTCATTATTATATTTGGCAATTCTAAGTATATATGATATTGGATACAAGTATTGTGAACAGAATATATAGGCGTTGGGAGAATTTTGTCCCTGTAAGCGGGTTCATTTGACTTAACTCATATTAGTTGGATACTTGGAGTTGGATGACAAGGTTTAATTTTTGTCTGTGTGCCAATGGCGGTGATGAAATGGTGACTTTGAAGAGTTAATTTAAATGATGTTAATAAAAGAGAAAAGTGGAGTGGTCGACATTTAGAAAATTGGAGAAAAAAATAGTAATAATATTATAAATGATTTTTTATTTATTAAAAAAGGCATTTATATGGACATTTTCTGATAATTATTTATCATGTGAATAATAATGACACTGATGTGATGGTAACCTGTTTGTTTCGTTTGCAAAGGCAAAATGATGAGATTATATATTAAACGATAACTATATGATTATCAACTATCACAAGATATGCTAAAGGAGACAAGAGAAAGAAGAAAACACCAAGTACATTCAAGAACAGTGTGCCCTTCCTATAACCAAACATCCAAATAATTGAAGCAAAAACTGTTTTCTTCGACCAACAACACCAAACCAAAAATTTTACCTTCTCTACTAATTTGGTTCACGTAACAATCAATCTGACCAAATAACACAACTTCTGAACAACTTATCGACTGATTCCTTACTTGCTAAATGGAGTGTGAAGAGCGACATGGTGCAACTACAGTGGTCATTGGGATGAGAATTTACTTCATTTCTTGAGAGATTACCATTAGTTTCCAATATCTAGAAGTACTTCTTAAAGGTTGATGATCGAGCTACCTTTTTTATGCACGATCTTGAGAATTGGTTCAAACTCAATTTATTACGTTAGATTGACTGGGTGGATGGTACTAATTGAATTGAAGTGTGGGCTACAACTGCTATTGGCTATGGGGGTAGCATAACCAACGAGTCCTTAACCCTCTCTGTTTGTTTGTTAACAACCCTTAGGCTTTGTTTGGGAGTTGGGTTTTGGAGGGGAGGGGAGGGAAAGGAAAGGCTTGTGGAGTGGTAAACCCTTGTTTGTGAGTTTTAAAAAACCAAGGGAAAGGTTTTGGGGGGTTTTGGGGGGCTTATTTGTCCAATTTTAGAGTTCCCCCAAATTGGGGGGTTTTGGAGAGTTAAGGATACAAATTGACCATTCTACCCTCACAATAATTCAAAATTCTAATTTTAGCCCTAACCTAATTTCATCTAATTCTAACAACTCATTTCACTGTCACTGTGCGCGCTCTCTCTTCTCCCGACGGCGACGTGAATGGCGATCTCAACATGAACGGCGGCGAACGACGGAGAACGTAGCTGAACAACGGAGTTTCCTTCGTCTCTCTCGATCCTCTTTCTTCTGGTATCAATCTCAAACTCTCTTTCATTCTTTTCCAATTTCTTTTCCTTTTGCTATTTCATTCATGAATTGATTTATGTTTTGCTGTTTGATTCACGATTTGATTTATGTTTTTGTGTTTGATTCACAATTTGATTTCTGTTTTGCTATTT
>Ga0315914_1002078_pt1 | contig 30579 bp, 12 predicted proteins | sample MpolenodulesMG_FD_203920 | JGI IMG/M metagenome (GOLD analysis project Ga0315914, IMG submission 203920) | Medicago polymorpha root nodule microbial communities from Los Angeles, California, United States - elongated nodules | ecosystem: Host-associated > Plants > Roots > Nodule | place: USA...
AAACAAAATAATTTATACATCCTAAATATTTACTTTATTGTTGAGTTGAGATTAACACAGTCCTCGTGGATACGAACTTATTTTATTACTTCGATGCATTTTTAGTACACTTGCTAAAAGTCTATCACTCACACAACATGTCCTTCGGATTACGTAATCCGAAAAAACACGAAATACATTCCGGATTACGTAATCCAGACAACTTTGATGTATAAAAGGAAGTTCACGCCTCCCATTTTACAGTTTCACTTTTCACTCTCTCTCTCTCTCTCCCTCCCTTATCCCAAAATCCGAACCACACAAATCTGTCCAAACTTGGAGTTTTTTTTGCTCAAAATCACCGCATTTCAAGCCTTATCAAACATCAAATTGAAGATTAGTTCCAATTTCTTATGCATGCAAGTTAATTTGGTTGATTTTTTTTATTTTCCGCACAATATTGTCACTGTTCGGAAAATGAAATCTGAAATACACCTGTGTATTTTTTTTCCTTTGTTGTGTTGTGTTGTACCCTAATATGCATGTTACACATGTAGATGGGATTAGGGGGTATAATGAGGCTATGCACGCATCTGTTAGGAGAGGGCGGGAAGAGCGTCGAGCGCGTCGAGAGGCGGAGGGTGTAGTTCAGGCTCCTAGGCGTAGGGCTGGCAGGCCACGCCGTGCTGTTGCTGAGGATGAGTCTCAGCCTCAGGCTGACCTAGATTACGAGCAGATGGATGTGGAGCATTAGGTGGAGGATGATGCTGAGGCAATGGAGAATGATGTGGAGGATGATGCTCAGCAGTAGCGGCAGTGGAGGAGGGGGAAGCGAGTGGTGGAGCCAAACCCTGAGCCTCTTGATGACTATCTCGGTGGCCCATACGACACTACCCTACTGGCGAGGTACCATGTGCATGTGGCCAGGAAGGCGTCTGAGGGAGTGATACTTATTAATGTGATACTTTAATGAATGATTGTAAACTGTTGTTAATCTTTTTGAAACTGATGTTAATCTTTTTGAAACTGTTTTTAATTTTTTGCAATGGCGATCCAATTTAAAATGCATTAACAATGATAAGAAGATTGATATGATGCACGATGACGATACCAAACCTATCATGGTTGCACGATGGTGGCGTGATTGACTGGGTGCCACCGGTATTTCTTGGCTTCAGGATACTAGCTAAAGTCAGATTGACTACGACCTAATTTCTGCATTTGCGGAGAGGTGGCACGAGGAGACTTCGAGCTTCCATCTTCGGTTTGGGGAGATGACAATGACACTTGATGATGTGTCCTATTTGCTGCATCTCCTCATTGATGGCATGCTTCTGTCCCATGAGACTATTTCAAGGGACAATGCGGTGGATATGATGATGATGGGGTATTTGGGGTCTTCTGCTGGAGATGCTCTTGATGAGGTGACTGAGACCAGAGGTGCACATGCAAGGTTTAGCTACTTGAGAAGGATTTTCAAGGAGCGTCTCCAACTGCAGTTGGAGTTAGATAATGAGGGTGGTATCGAGGAGGAGGTGCAGACGTTGCAGGACTAGGCTCTCAACATATATGTGATGTACTTGGTGGGGATCACGCTCTTCACTGACAAGAGCTCCACCTATGTAGATGTTGTCTAGATGAGGTACTTCCGAGACCTGGAGGTTGTTGCTGGTTTTTCATGGCGAGTTGCGGCACTATGTCACTTGTATAAGGAGCTTAACCATGTTGTCCATTGGAGCTGCAGTCAAGCTGTCAGGATACTTGACTTTGCTACAGGTATAAATAAATAATTATGTTTGTTTTTTCATATGTAAGTTTTGATTGTTTGTATATTTATATGTGGTTGTCTTTGTTGCAGGCTTGGATTTATCAGCACTTCAGGGGTATAGGCAGCAAGGATGCGTGGGATGGATATCAGGATGATATGCATCCACGCGCCATGCTTTTTGCACCACAAATTAGTTTGCCTACACTAGACTCACAGAGAGGCCATTTGAATGTGCTGGATCTGACGAGCGTTGTCATGGCCCTATATGGAGAGCACAGTCAAGCATGTCCTTTTGAGCGGGTCAGCCATTACTCTGGATGGCTCAGATACGTTAACCGCATGGTGAGATATCTGTCGGAGAAGGTGCTTTGTCAGTTTGTGTACGTTCAAACCGTCCCGAGACATCCATGTGAGAGTGCACCTCCCGAGGAGACCTTAGGGGATATCACCCTATGCTATCAACGTGCTCTTGCTTATGCTCTGACCCCGCAGCAGTTGGGTCACCTTGCAGTGCATGTTGTGGAGGCAGCAGAGGGATGCATCCAATGGTATTATAACGTCTCTCATCCATACATGATTCTTCCAGACATGGAGGTTCCGGTGCCGAGGCCACCAGAGCGGGAGGTCATTGATGAGATTGCTGCTCAGGAGGATGAAGAGCATGGGTTCTTAGAGTTGAGCGGAAGGTTGGACTGTATCAGAGACCATGTGTATGTTGTTATGTCTAGTAGTGAGGTGTAGCACGGGTCTGAGGCATGGCAACATTTGGGGGAAGTATTGAGAGAGGTGCATGGTGGAAAGGTTTACCGCCGTAGACAAACTGTTGAGGGTGGCAGTGGTGGTAGAGGTGGCAGACGTGGTAGTGGTGGTAGGGATGGTAGGGGTTTAGTGATTTCAGGATGATTGTAATTTATAATTATGTTAATGTTTGAATATTTCGGATGATTTTTAGTTATGCAACATTTGAATAATTTAATTTTTATGTCTAATTAATGTTTGAATGTTTGAAAATTCTGTTGTGTTGTTAATTGTTATGTTATAAATTAAATTTTCTATTTGATCGTATGGTCAAAGGCCAAAACAGTTGGTTAAATGCGTCAAACAGAGGCTCAGCCAAAACAGATGGCATCTGCCTCTGTGTTGATGCAGTTTGGATTATATAATTTGGACTGCTTTAACGCTTTCCGGATTATATAATCCTGAAACATCATTTTTCCCTCCATTTGTTGACTTTCAACGGGGTGATTGACATTTTCGGATTACATAATCTGGAAAGTGTAAGACCTGTCCGGATTGTGTAATCTGAATCCATTGCACATTAACATCGGGGTGCTTTAAGTTCCAAAATCCACAGATTTGTCCGAATTTCATAATCCAATCGTAGTTCAGATTATGTAATCCGGACTAGGGGTATTTTTGAAAAAAAAATAGGCACAGTAGAATACAACAGGGTGAGAAAAGTAATAGTCTTAACGTTGTGAATATTAGAAATATGTAGACATGACCTAGTGACATGACTTAACTTGTTTTTACCATGTGGTTCTGGTTAAGTTTTATTTCTTTTATTATTTATTTTTCCAACATGATAGAGCCAAAATATTCAATATTCAATGCTCTCTCTTCTCCCTCCAATTCAGTCCAACTTGTCAGTCTAATGGGCTACATATTTACAAATAAAAATACAACATAATTGTTTTCCTTAATTTTGTAAAATACTTGTCGTATAAAATAATTTTAGAGTACTTGTAATTTTTGGCTCATACTTGTCATATAAAACAACAAAGCTCTAACAACAAATTTTTTAATTATTATCTCAAAAAATAAAATAAAACAAACAATATAAGTTTATTTTGCACTTTTAAAAAAAAATCAGTTTTTCTTATTAGAGGACTATCTTTATTACAAGAGTCGGACCTTCAATTTCATAAAGACGACCATGGAAGCACATCATTTCATTTGCCATTGTTTTCCTGAGAATAAATCTACAGAGACTATAATATATTCATGTAAAATAAAATTGGGAATGTATCAAAATCCCAAAAGAAATCTGCCCGAAATTTAAAAATTTTTTTTGAAAAGTCTTGAAAACTACAGAAAATTTGCATTTTGCTGGAAAAAAAAAAGTCTGAAAAAACAGTTCAAATGAAATGGCGTGCTCCTATTATAGGTCCCCTGAAAAAACCAGGCATTTATTTTCAATGTAGGGTAGTTTTGTGCATTTATTTTCAAAAGTCGGTTATTTTAAAAAAAAAAATCTTCATAACACTAAACAAAGAAAAAATGGATAGCAAAGAACAATACAAATAAATTATTCAAAATCAAATAGTTGATTGGAGAAGCTTCAATTGTAATTTATCTTTAACAAACTGAAAATTTATTACACGATAATTTTATTCTATACTGGAGCTAAGTGCTAACCATTGTGTCTTTTGTGTTTACTCCAACCATTGTATCTTTTTTTAATGATCACCAACCATTGACTTTTTTTCTTTCTTTTGAAAGAACCATTGTGACTTTATGAAATGTTATTACTATGTAAGTAAAATTAAAACGACACTACTCTTAAGGTGTCTATATATATAGGCGTGTGCATTAGAATCATTCACACATTTTCGAATTAATTGTCACTTTTATTTTTTGTCACATAATTTTGTCACTACTACAATGGTTTCATCGATCACTCCACTTTGTCCAATGGAACTTGAAAGAAATTGTCCCATTCATTTTCAACCTAATGTAGTGGATAACCTTGAAGATGTGAAGAATACAAGCAATCTCGATGTCAAAGACAATCCTTCAAGCCGTGTTTCAAACACAAATAATGGTACTAGTAATTATCACTTTTTTATTTTATTTTAGTAACTTGTAAGAAATTTAGGGAGACGTATTTTAGTCCTCTAATTAGAAATATAAAATTAAACATCAATTTAGTTGTCTAAAATTTCAAACATAAGTAAAAATAGTTTTAACTAGAATTTTGTTTGTTCCTTATTGAGATACCTTTTTTTTTTTAACAAGCATATACCCTTTTCTTTAAAATGATTTTGTTTTAAGGACATTCTTTTTTTCTTTTTTAATGGATTTTTTTGGAGATTCTTATATATGAGATTAATGAGTTCTTATATATGAGATTAATGAGGATAGTGTAAATTTATTTTATACCGGCATCAAATTACTCATATTATATATATAAACAAGAGTGCATGTCCCATTTTCTCTTTATATGTCTTTCTAACAATTTGTAACTCCTTTTAATTAGGTAGGAAAATTCCAATTTTTTTGAAGTCTAGGGTTCCCTCAAAGAAACGTACACCAGTGGTTTACAAGAGGAAGATAATGACACCAATGCAAAAGTTTCACAGACAACTTCTTCATGAGTGGCTAAAACAGGGAATGTCAAATGAGTCATCACCAGAAGAGGTTTTATTGTTTCATAATATGAACAACTTCATACCTGGAAATGATATTGGCCTTGGAGGCATTCTTCTTAAACCGGATTGCAACTCTACATAGAAAGGCGCATTGATATATAGAAATTGGAGCATTGACGGTTGGTGTAAATTAGTTTTACACCGACGAACAATAAAAATCCAACATTTTGTGGTTATTTTATATTTTTTATCATAAAGGGAATTCATGTAGCAATATTTTGGTGTGAAATTATTTTACACCGAAAATGTATCAATTAAACTCTTAATATACATATTATTCATTAATGTATTATACATGTATTTTGTCAATCTTCATGGTGATCTCTAAGTATGTGGCCTGAATTGTTTTCAGACTTAATTTGTATAACTCTTGTAGAATTAATATATATGATATGATATGATTCAAATTGCATGTATGAATAAACCACGGTTATTTAAGAAACTTTTTTTTTTAAAGAATTATGAAGTCGGGTCAAGTTATAATCAAATGCATGTCTATATATAAGAAAATGTTGAGACTCTGATTTACAACATAAATACAAGTAGTGTGATATTGTTAAAAATGATCTATGTATTATAAGTAAGGATTAGAGAGAAGAAATTGAATGTGACACTGCTAAAAAAACAAAAATTAGTGAGGGATGTTTAGTGAGGGAAAATGTGAAATCCCTCTCTAATTCCGTCACTAAATTTTGCGACCAAGGAATTTGTGAGGAATTTCATTTTTTCTGTCACTAATTTTGCTTTTTCTAGTAGTGTGATATGGTTGATAAGATTGAATACTTTCATATCACGCTTTCAAGGAATGACACCAATTAGGTCGGGGAAGGTCATTTTTTGACTCCTCAAGAAACTACAAAAAAATGGAGGCGATCTCATAGTCTTTTTAAAATTAATGAAATGTTTTGTGGTAAATGTTTAGGCTCCGGCTACGGTGAGAGACCAATGTCTCTCACGATGATTGATTAACTTTTAGCCGTTCGATGTTCCTAAAATCTAAGGTACGGTCCAGATTGCTTACCAAGAAACTATTGTTACAACAGCATAGTAGGTAAATTGAAAATTGTACATTTGCATATGATTTAATTGATAATTAAAATTTGAGAATTATACAACTTGCCATAATGGATTGCATTATTGCATATTGAATAATACTCCCAATCTTAAATATTTAAACATAATAACACTTCATTTATATTTATTTAATAACTTGAAAAAAAAATTACCAACTTAACTTAAAATTAATTTATCATTAAAAACAAATAAAAATTAGCAATTTTTTTAAAAAGGTTGGAAATATATTTTACGGAACAAAATTGGCAGATTTAATTTGGTGTTTGTGAAAAAAAATTGAAAGTTTTATGAGCAATAGATTTATTTATTTTCTATGGTTACATATTAATTGGGATTAAGGTAAGTAATTTTCTATAATGAAAAAATTTGGTTTCCTCATCCACTGTGTTTCTGATACCGTAAGAAATGCTTATGTGCAAGTAGTTCTAAGGGTTTTGTTCTTCTTTTTCTCCTTCTCCAACAAATAGAAGCTTTGAAAACTATAGCAGGAGGAGTTAAAGCATCTGGAAAGGCCGCCATGTCCGCCAACAAATTGCTCATCTTCTTCTTTTGTGAAAGACAATTTTGTAACAATCAACATGAAAGATCAAGTTTGAATGTCATGAGCTTCGATAGCTTTCTAAAACATAGACTTTGTTCTTCTATTTTGTTCTGACATTTTGTTTTTGATGCATGCTTAGATTAGACTTTGGTAGCACTATTAGATGTTTGGTCTACATGAGGGTTTACAAGCATCCCACTTTGCGCCTGTTTGGTCTGTAGAAATATCTGATAAAATATAAGGTGCTAACAAGGGAAGGAAAACATAAATGTGTGAAGTTTGGAAGGATATTTGTGTTAAGAGCAAGTACAAAGTTGGTGATGTGATGCAATTTGAGAGAAAAGATTCATATTGTTCCAAAGTCATCTATGTCACAAAAATTAGTTATAACCGTAAGCGTGGTAAATGCAATTAGGATTTAATTAGTGATGTGTTTGATGTTTATGTGTAATTGATGGGCGTATGGAAGAAGACTAATATGTTTTGTTATGTTATTGTTGTTTGACATGTCCAAAGTACAAGTTCTAAATTTGGTGGTTTTTTGTCTGTGACTTGTGTAAAGTATACTGCATGCAGTAAAGTGGTTTATGCCATATTGTATTTATATGCATTTTGTTTGGTTTATGCCTTACGAAACAATCATTTAGTCTATTTCAAAAAAACAAGTGCAATAATTTAGTAAACATGTTTTCTTAGTTCAAAATCCAAATGTAGTCGTAGATAACATCTTTGTAGGAAGCTCTAAGTTGGGTTTCCTAATATATTAGTGTTGTACCTATATCGGATAATTTAATGTCACAAATATGGTGATGTACATGTATTGTATGCTCCAATTCGTACCCATTATTATTTGATGGATTTGTGTTGGCGAAGACAAAAGCAAATTATGGTGCACGCCATTTCTTATGATTAACAATGAAGATTACTAGTACATAAGTTTGCGAGAAAAAGAAAGCTTAACTTAACTGATGACAGTAGTCATTACGTTAGTATTTTAGTCATATTTGTGTCCTTTTTGTAATGTTTTGAGAGTCAAATGCTTGTATACGTGGTTAAATAAGCTCAAGATTCATAAAAGAGAAGTATTGCACAAATTGGAGAAGAAAACAATAATTTAGCTACTGGAGAAATCGTGCCACGATGGACCTGAATCGTGGCACGTTTGAAGCGTGGAATTTACCTGAAGATGCTGGAAAAATCGTGGCACGATGGATGTGTAACGTGCCACGATGGGTGAGTAAATTTGCTGCCACATCAGATTAATGAAGGAATCATGCCACGATGGTCGCGCAACGTGGCACGATGGTGGGCTTTTCTAAAACCCTAATTCTTTGTCTATAAAAGCTATATGCAACCAGAAGCTAAAGGGGGCGATTTTGGAGACCTAAACAGAGCATAGACGGCACCAGGAAGCTACAGAACACACAGTGGATCTCACCCAACTCATAGTTGGTTATGATTTATGTATGTTCTATTATTTCTATGTATTTGATTGTGTAGTTATGGGTAGCTAAACTCTTAGATTGATTAAGCCATGAGATGAATATTTTTGATATGTGAGCATGTAATTTGTTAAGAACTCTCTTTGACATCAATGAAAACCTAGTCTTTATTCAAAATTATTTGTGTTCATTGCTTTTCGTATGATCGTTTGCATGACTATTAACTCTAACTTCTTTCAATCACATAAATTGATCTTAGGAATTGAATGACTACTAACCCTAGCTTTTAATCCTGAAATAGTAATTCTGTTTAATTCAACATAGGAACCTAGAGATAGGAAATTGAGGGTTATGACATATGGATTAACGTTCTCACCATGCTTCCGCAGTTATTCAATCGGTTTAAGAGATTAAAAGGTTATAACTTAGGAAAGGGTTGAGTCAAGAGATTGATCGAAACCACTTAGTTAATCCATCGTAAAGCTAGGTTAATTTCTTTGAGAGAGAAGAGAGCCAAATTACTCACGGTGAGCAATAGAGGATTCAAAAGGCTTGATCATCTGTTTTAATCCAATTATCAAACCATTTTATTTACTTTGTTTAAGTTTTATGAACCAAATCCAACTGCCTAGAGCAAAACCATAATTTTAACACATCCTTAATTTTAACGTCTTTGCCGAGTAGAAATTGAAACGGTCCATGTGGATACGAACTTATAAATATTACTACTTCGATAGTTTTTGGTACATGATAGACTTTTAGCAAGTGTACTAAAACTATCGAAGTAATAAAATTTATAAGTTCGTATCCACAAGGAGTGTGTTAATCTCAATTTAGCAATAAGGTTACTATTTAGGATGTGTAAATTATTTTGGTGCCTGAGGCAGTAGTTTTGATTGCATAAAATTAAATAAACAGAAAATAAAGATAGTTTTGGAAAAGATAAGGAAAGAGAGATGAGATCAGGTCTTTCGAATCATCTATGTCCCCCTAATTGGTATACTGCACCTATTCTTATGAATGATTCTCTAGTTCCACAATAGTTAACAAAATAGTCCTAATCAATCCCTTGAGTTAGGACCCTCTTCTCAAACTACAGCCCCTAATTCCTTAGGTGGTCTAATAATCTTTGAAGGTTTTAAGTACGTTAACCTAATATCACTAATAAACGATTATCCATTCATAAACTAACCATGTTTATTAGAACAATTCAATTAGGTCTAAGTCGAAAGTTATGGTCAGTAGTCATTCATTCTCACGAAATCATGTTTATATGGTGTCAATATATAAAAAACATTAAGAACAATTGAATTGAATAAAAACTAGATTGTCATTCATAATAAATAGAGTTTCACAGCAACATGGTTCAATTAGGGTTGCAAAGAATCATCTCAGGCCTAATCTCTAAGAGATTTAGCTACTCATAATAGAGTTTACAAATAGCATAATCAATGGAATAATTAAAACATACATGAACTGAGTAAAGGATGATGAAATCGCCCTTCGAGCAGTCTTCAGGTCTCAAAATCGCACTTTTCCTCTAAAATTGTAACCCTTGTTTATGGCACTGACTTCAACTTAAATAGGAAATATTTTCTGCGTCCAAAATCGCGCCACACCACATAAAATCGCGCCACGATTTCAGTGGTAGAACTAAACCTTCATTCTGGTCACAAAATCGCGCCACGCCACATAAAGTCGCGCCACGATTGCCTATTTCTAGCACTTCCAGAATTTCTGCTTTTCACACCCCTGGTTACCTCATATTGCCTCAGAACTCTATCAAAATGTCAAAATAAGTCCTAAAAAATACGTAATGACAGCATGTCATCAGTACACTTGCCAGATAACAATTAGCATATTAATTTTGTCCCTAATATTTGTTGATGACATATTGACAATATTGTAGTCTTCTATGTTGGTCAGTAAGCTATTGATATTGATGTAATATGATATTTATTTAGAATGAATATAGATATTTTTTGGTAAGTTAGTGAGAAAAGAACTTTTTTTTTATAAGTTGTAAGATATATATGTATTTTCTAAATGAAAATAATATTTTCGTTTAACTTTGAAGTTCAAAAAAAATTAAAAATGTATTTTACTTGTACTTTGTCAACAATAAAGTACATATGGTTTCGTTCAAAATGAAAAAAAAAATTGGTAAATAAGGATATTAAATTTTTTAAATATGAAGAGATTAAAAGTTATTTATACCCAAAAATATATAACAACAAAATGTAATCGGCAATTAGAAATTATAATTGTCATAAAACTGGTTAAAGAGTACATTAAATAATTACAGATGTAAAATTAATGCATAACATTATAATAACAGGTGGTAAATGCCGAAATTGCAAGGTCGGACGTCATGATCCGGGTTCGAACCCGGGACCTCACAGTTGAGTGTGAGTTTAATTTCAGTGGTTTACCACTTCATCTAAGACCAACAAAAAAAACACATACAAGTACATCTTAATCTCGAGTTGTTTTCTCGACATCAACCTAGTTGCTTATCACAATCACAATGTTACTGAATGTGAACCTCAAGGCATCACAATCAACAAATTTATTACTATCAACAAAATCTTTTCAACAATCAATGAGTTCAATTGATCTTCTCGATCCATATATTGTTTTGATGACAAGAAACTGGTAAGCATCTCCATTTGGTCCAGTCACATATCAGATGAAAAAATACGTCAAAAAAATGAACGAGGACATCAAAACTGTGTAAAAATTGTGATATATCAAATTGTTGGTATCACCAGACAGAACGATTTCAAACATATATTTGAAACGATACCGAGCAAGCAAGCTATGGAATTCATGGATCTTAGTTTGTGGCATTTCACACTCATGAACCACATTTAACACAAACATGTTATAGCTATAGTGTGAGAAACAAATCTCATGATAATCGTATTGCATCCCAAAGAAGTCTCGTAACTTTGTCCGTCCATTTACGATAAACGGGTGATTAATTGATCAATTCCACGTGACAATGTTCTCATGAGTTCATGTGTACAACTTTCGTTGTTCACCAATTTTGTCAGACTAGCGGTACACAAAGGTAGGATTAATTTCACCATATGGCAGTACAAACGAAAGTATTATTACAATGCATGTTTGCCATAAAAAAAAAAATTATTTATAATGAACATAAGACATACCACATCGTGTATATGGATTATACGAAAATCGTCTAGCCTTCCAAATATGTTGACCTATGGTTGATTAATTTCCTTTATATTTGGCCAAAAAATAGTATATTCAGTATCTAAGATCTTTATTAAAGAACTTCATGTAAATCTTTTGTAATATATGAAATGAAGTTCTAAATAAGTCATAATTGCAAGAACTAACAACGTTGAAAAAAACCTAGTTCATTAAACGAAACGGTGACACAACGACATTGTTAGCTCTTATGTTTTTGAAATAAAATTTGATAGCATCCCCAATGTTATTTGCTGCGCAGAATTGACTCCATGTTTCATCGATGAAGATACTATTAAGTAACCGGTCCTACAATTGGTCCACTGAGAATAAGTGTACAATGCATATGATATCATATAGTCGCTCCAAATTGTACTTAGAGTGGTTGTTGTAGTAGCCTAAAAAATTGAGGGTTATTCAAAAAACGTGAAGTCACCAGCCAAATGTTATCATCAACTTTAAGAATAAAAACAATTATTCGTTACACACTTCATCCATTCAATTACCTTATTTAATTCATACATAGTTCAATCAATTACATCTAGTTCTAATCATTCTTAGCACCATCTAATGTAACTTAAGTTTTCCTATTATTGATCATTATAGCAAAATCAAGACAATCATTTTTACGTGTCACACCTAGGCAATTGTATTTCATATCATATTTCAATAACATATTTCAAATCATGACAATCATTTTTACGTGTCACACCTAGGCAATCGTATGACACTATAAATTATGTCGCTATTTTATTTTTTTAATATAAATATATCTCTATTTTTTTTAAAAAAATCTAGATACTTTTGTTAATTGAAATTTAATTTTTAGATACTTGTATTTAAAAATTATGAAAATATATTTGGTCAAAAATTTGCTAACCGAAATGAAAGCTTTTATTATTTTGAAGTTTTCATGAATCAAATCACATTTTATATCTCCAATAACCGAAACATAAAAAATAAAAATAAAAATAAAAAATCCGACCTACCGGATTCGAACCAGTGACCTAAGGATATCTGTTGAACAACTACAGTCCTCCGCTCTACCAACTGAGCTAAGGTCGGATGATGTTTTGGTTCGGATGATAAATATACTTATTATGTTTTGAATCTAAGGATTGCTAGAACAATCTCTGACTCAGTATTTTTCTCATTAATCAATAAGGGAACAGATGCATACTAATAAAATTATTTTTAAAAATTTGATTCCATTGCAAGATAATTATATTATATGCTTCTATATACGATTTGTGTTGACTTTTTTGGCTCTTCTTTGTAGGTTGATAAAGGATAATTCTTACTGTTAATAGCATTAAATATATTTTCTCATTTGAAGTTTTTTTTTTATCTAGTAGTTTAGTGGTTAAGATTCACGCATTTTAAATGTACAAAAATGAGATATCTGAAGTTTAAACCTCAACCCCTATATACTATCGTCCTTACAATTATCAATTGAGTTATATTTACAAGACGCCTAAACCATTTAAACACGTGGTTAATGTTATGACCACACAAATATTCTTCGTTGATAGATAACTTACCGTTAATTTCATATTATATTGATAGATAATTTTAAAGACATGGCATGAGAGTGGCGTGACAGTGAAAGATACATCACTTCCTTAAATTTATTGCAATATAATTATCAACTTCCAACCAATTCAAAATCCTCAATTTAATCCATCCAAGTTATTATAAACCCAAGTATTGACAATTTTCAATTTCATACACTTCCATTTTTATATCATCTTTTCGTGTTTCAATCAACACCAACTTAACCCCACCAAGAAACAATCTCAAACTCCATTTGTTTTCATATAAGCATGTGTTTGCTTTGACGGTGAAAACTCCACATTAGGTCCAAGTCGCGACAACTATCCGTGTTTGCAATTAAGTTAGGAATACCAGCATCTTAAAATCACGTTGAACTTTGCATAGGGGCGCAAGAATACAAGGTTCAACGCCAATCCAAACCCATGCTAAGTCAAGTTTGACAATATTTTACTGGATGATGAAGAACAACGATCAACTCATAAAACAATAAGCAAGGATCATACTAAACAAAGTTAAACTTAATTTTTGATTTGATAAGAAATTCAAAGTTGGTGGATTGTATGTTAATTACTTTGTATAATATAAATAAGTGAAATGGTGAGACCTACACCATGAATATCCTAGAAGGGAACAAAGCAAGGTGCCAAAAATACCAAGTTATCATCTTGAAGGCATAACGATCGGAACATTTTGTGTGTTCTTGGATTTCTATATTGTTTGATTTTATTATTATTGAATGGAATTTATATAACTTAACATGGTCAGGTCTTTTAAGAAATGACACCTATGAAAATTAAGATCCACTGAAATATTATCCAATAAAAGCTATAAGTCAATCACAGATTTAGAACTAAACAAATAAAAGCTAAGAGTTAAAGTTCATACTACAAACAGAAAGAGCTATTTTTTACTGTTCAATCAACTATACTGTAATGCAGAAGTAAATGGTTAAACACTCATGATTTTAACTTTAGCAGGTTAAACTGACAGTAAAAAATTGTAAGGAACAATATCAAAAGAGCTCAAAATTGTGTAAGGAGTGAGTTCAAAACTTCATGAGATAACTGTCAGAATATGTTATTCCAATTAGCTCCCCCCACTTTTTTTTTCCTTTTCTTCTACCATGTCAAAATCATCTTTTTCAAAATGTTCATTCAGTACAAAATTGTCCTGTCACATAACAAAATCAAAACCAGAAGCAGAGAACAAATCAATTCAGATATCTCCTTTGTCTTGTTATCAATTCTGATATCTGATATCTCCTTTGTCTTGGTTTATATACAATTCGACGAACTTCTCCACAAGAACAATTCTTTTTTTGACAAAAATCTTCCACAAAATAAAATATTCATGTCAGTAAATCAATAGTGGCGATTCGTTGAAACTATAACAATCGGCATAGATGGCAAATAACAATAAAATAAATTCATGCCCATACCATTGTTGATTTTTCCTGAACTCAGTGAGCACAGGGTATATTTGCTCAAAGGCTAGATAAGTCTCCTCTCTCACCTGATAATACAAAAAATGTGTATAAAATCGAGTGAACCATGGATTTTGAGGGCAAAATTAACAAAAGGAGATTGTATATAAAATTATTACCTTGGCTCCTGTTAGAACAATCTTTCCAGAAACAAAAATTAGCAAGACTATCTTCGGTTTCTTCATACGGTAGATTAACCCGGGAAACAGCTCAGGTTCATACTACCATCCCATATAAGCAAGTTCAGTATATTTTCTTCAACTTATAGACATTAATACATATAAAAATAATTGAATCAAGTAACTCTACATGCATAGACACGACCGAATATGGCCCTTTCCATCATCATCTACATTCTAACACAAGCATCACTATTTACAACACTACAAGCTTTGTTTAAATTTTCAGAAAAACTAAATCTTTTCACCATACTTATCCCCATACAAATCACGTCAAGCGATCACGAAGTGTGAAAATAACCGTAAATAAAATAGCTTACACTAGAGAAAGCCCCATGGGAATATGCAAGACCCTCCAACCGTATTGGGAACTTGACATCACAAGAGCCAACAATGTTCTGAATCTTGAAATCCTGAAACATAAAGCCGAAGGAATCAACTACTAATCAAGGTACTACTACCTATGTACTACTGTGAAACTGAAATAGCACAAATCAATTATAGTTGATGAAACAATTACAGTGAAGAGAATCTGAAAGGGTGGATTTTGTACCTTAAACCTAGCATTGAAACCAAGCTTTTGGATGATACGGGCATACTGAAAGAAAGTAGAAAAACTGAATTAAAAAATGATGTAAATTTTGAAAAATAAGCAGGCTCCAGTCCAACACAAATGGCATATAGTAATTCATCCTAATTGACTTCGAGGTCCTCCATTAGAGAAACATTATTAGCATGAATGATATTAACAAATAAAAGAACAAGAACACACCTTCCTTGCTGCCAATTTAGACTGCTGCTCACTCTTAGCTCCAGTACAGACCTAGTCATACCGGTAAAATTAGAAAACCATAAAAATAAATAAGAGAAACTCTTCACATGTACTATGCAAATTATGGTTTTGCAAAAGGAACATTAGGGACATGAGGGAAAAACAACAGAAATTTTAAATTCCCAACCATGGCCATACAGAGTAAATCAAACCAACTATTAGAAGTCTAGTGATAAATGATTAAAATAACAAAAAATATAATTATGCATAATAAACAAACAGCTAAAAGAATAGCATAAACAACACAGAAGTTTCCAATCTTTTTATTTGACTACAATGCTAAAATCACAAAGAAAAGCACTTATATGACAGAGGTGGTGAGTGCAACAAAGAAGCATACCATTTTGCCAGAAGCAAAGATGAGTGCAGTTGTTTTTGGTTCTCTGATCCTCATAATGACAGCAGCGAAACGCTGCAGACAATTGCATCACAAATATCAGTAACACTAAAACACGCATATGAATATTGATTTGGAATAACAAAAGAAGGACGGCATGTAACTGATATCAAAAGTGACATTAATATAAAATAATAGTGATTAATAATTAGATCAACTAAGCATCTCTATTCCAGAAAGAAACACAAGAAATTTCAAAAAAGTGGGAACAGTACAACCATCAAGTTAATTTTCACTTTCACTTCCAAAGGAATGGAAAAAGGAAATATGGGCAAGGCACACACATATCATAGATGTATTTGAATGAAATTGACAGTCAACAGATGAAACTTACCTTGGGATTGTACTCTGCATTACGAGCTTGGAGTGCAATTGCTTTGAGATCCAACTTGGTGTCCAAATTGACTGTCGAAACAATATTTCTGGAAGTAAACAAACATCGGTAAGTAGTTTATTCTAAAGTAAATAGAAGAAAAAGTTAAAGAAGCAAATTTATCATATGTTCCAAAATTCAAAGTAAATAATAACTAAAAGCATAATCATTAGATATATAAGCAATATGAAGTAAACAACAATAATATCTAATAATTATGCTTTTAGTTATTATTTACTTTGGGAGCAATTAGTAAATGAATCAAACAAAACAATAATTTCTTTTTGGGAATTATGTCTAAAGACAACAAAAAAGGGCAGTCCGGTGCACTAAAGTTACGTTCAACTTATTTTCATCCATCACATCATAATCACAATAATTTCACCTCTACAATGTTCAACTTATTTTCTAGTTAACTCTTTCCCGCCTTTGTTTAGTTCCATATAACGTCAAAAATCTTTTGAGATGAAAAAATTCCCTTTTTGTTTGAATGATACCTTTCTATCACATTCCATTTAAATTTTAAACGGCGTGGTTTGTGAGTATTTTTGCTTATTATAATTAATGACTTCCTAAATTTCAATGGGAAATCATCGACTACCAACTATATTACAGCTCTTCCCGGACAGGAAAGCTAAGCACAAATAAGGATACAAACAATAATACAATACCATAATAGTCTCTCCCACGGCTACTTGGCTATATGCACTAATAATTACCATCGATGCAATGTAACAAAAAATAATATTGACAAATAAAAAATTTAGCCTCAATCCAGGGTAATCCATCATATATTTTCAGTTTCTCCATGCAAAATCACAAGGTAACCAACAGCCTCTAATACACACACAACACAGACACATTACATTCAATTATGTCAGTTTCTCAAATAACTACTGGTGTGGCTGTGTCAATGTCGTGTCCGATATCCATGTTTGTGTCAGTGCTTCATAGATACTAACAATTACAAATCACTTATAATCTCAAAAACATAAAAGCAAACCCACCAATTATGATTCAATTAAACTAGCTAAGATTTATATATACACTAATATTTAGATACTCACTGAAGGGTAGGCACGATCCCAGAAGGATGTTTTGCTAGATCCACAGGTTGGCTCCCTTCCATTCCTTGATCAGCCATCAACCCTAATAATAATCATAAATTAAAATTAGTCACTTAATCAATCATTACAAAACAACCCATCAACAAAAATCAAACACCATGTTCATAATCAATTATTATCGTTCATCTCATCACAAAAAGGAACAATTTTGATCCAAAACAAAATTGGGGCTAAAAGGTTTTTTTTTCTTCAAATCCAATTAAAATTGCAAAACGACCCATCAATCAAAATCAAACACCATGTTCATAATCAATTATGTACTTTCATCTCATCACAAAAAGGAACAATTTTGATCAAAAATTAAATTGTGGGTAAATCAGCAATCAACTGAAATAGGGTTTTCAAAATCGAATTCTCAAATTAAATTATTTTGATTTAAATATTGATTTTCATGAATCAAATTAAAATTTGGGGATTTTGTACGATGAATTAGATAAAGGGTTGTTAAGAAAACAAACCTTGATTTTAAGAGAGAAAAATTAGGGTTTGTGTCTGAAAAAGAGTGGAGAAAGCGGGAAGGATTTGAAAAGAGGGTGATTTTATAGGTGAATTGAGGAATTGAGAGGTTTTTATAGGAGAGTTTGTTTGTTCAGATTTGTGAATTGCGATGAAGATATGTAGAGAGAGAAAGAAGAGAGAGAGACGTATTTGTATTGTGTTTGTGGAAGGATGTGAAGGTTATAAGGTGAGAGAAGTTGGGTAGTGGTACTATATATATAGGCGTGTAAATTGGGTCGGGTTTGTGTTTTTTTTGGGCTTTTTGCATGTTCACGGGATAAATTTGTTATATTAATTTTTTTGTTAAAGAAATTTGTTATATTAATATTATGTTTATATTTGAATATTAGTAATTTAAATACACATTTACATCTTTCAAAAAAAAAAATATACATATTTACATAGTAATTTTATCTCAGTTGGTAGGGACAATGCATAATATATGTAAGGTTTGGGGTTCGAACCCCGGCCACCATAAAAAAAAAAAAAAACACCTAGCCCTTTAGCCCAAACACAACTGATAAACATCTTGAAATTACTAAACTAGAGATTGTGATTGAGATTTGAACTACGATTCCTCCACTTTTGCGTGTAAGTGAATTTCCATTATTTGTTGTCATTTCATCTATCTATCATATACAATTAAAAACACTCAAATTACTTTTGAAAATTAATTTTTAAACTCATAATTTTTATTTGTTCGATAAAATAATAAATTGTGTTTATTAGAGTTATTCAATGATGGACAGTCATGTATAAATGGGTCAAATTGAACCGACCCGCATGTTACATGGGCTTCAAATATTGAGTTTGGCACAAGTATTTATCGGTTATCTACATGGGATAATGGATCACCTCGACCTATTTTCGTATGACCATATTTTACTTATAAAATAAAAATTATGCAAAGCAATTATATATTAGACTTCTATAATTATATTTTGGTCTCCTTGATTTAGAAAACTTAAACTTTTGGTCTCCCTTTTTTTAAAGTCGGGTTTTTGGTCCCCCTGTAACATCCTGATTTTTAATATTAAGCCGTTAAAATTAATATAGACAATTATATATTTGAAGTATTATTATTATTATTATTATTATTATTATTATTAGTAGTAGTAGTAGTAGTGTTGGTTGTTGATATTATTAAATTAAATTATTTGTAGTTGTAGACTTTGTGAATAATGAAGAGGTAGAGGAGTTAACTAATCGGTTAAATAATGAAAAAAAACCATCATAGGAAGAAAATAATGTTTTTAGCAAGGATAATAAAGTGGAGTGCAAACTAAGGTACACTAGCAAAACTAAGTAGAAAAAGGTGTAAGTAGTAAGTTGTGTAACGTTTAATGGTTTAGATAGAGGGTGGTGTAAACGTCAAGGTTGTAATTACATAAAGAATAGTAACCATGCGAGGGGTGCAGATAACAAGTCAGTCTAAGAATTATGCGAGAAACACTAAGCCCAAACAAGTAGATATAAATAGAGGAGAACATGGGAGAATTAAGGTTGCAGAAAACAAAAGAAAGAAATTGAGAGGAGTAGAGGAGAAACTATGGTTTTGAGAGAGAGGAAGTTAAGGATTGTTGTTGTATGTGAGAAGCAGAGAGAAGAGTAGAGGAAAAGAGGCAAACCCTAGCTATCGAGAATTGAACCAAAAGTTGTGTTTTTCAAAGAATTCGAGATAAGGGGGAGAAACTTTCATCTTATGGTATCTTATTTCTGAATTTTTGAGTTATTTCTTATTCTATGGGATTGTTTATGTATTCATAGAAACCATGACGAGTAGTTGGTGATAAAAAAATAATGTTTTTTAGGGTTATTGGTGTGGTTAGAAGATTAAGATTATAAAACCAAAGTTAGGGTAATTGATTAGAGAGTTTAATCATGTGTGGAGTGATGCAATTATGTAGATTGAGTGAAAATTAATTGTTGAACGATAGAAAAATCTTAGGGTGTTGATTAGGGACAAATTTGGTGAGTTTGGGGTCGAAACCGTAGCTTGGGAAAGCTTCTGTGGGAAAAAATTGCAGAAAATTGCGATTCTATACATGTTATGTATAACGCATGACCATGTATGTATATGAAGCACACGGACCGTATTTTGTTCTACCAATTTCCCCTTCTCGTGTGTTTGAAAGTGTACGGTTGTGCACTCTAGAGCTTATGGTCGTGCACTATTCCCAGTATTGAGAAGCCATCCTTTTTTTTCTTCATAAAATGAGTTTCTAAAGTGAGAGTTGCGCTCCCAAAGCAATGTACCTAAGCGAGGGAAGTGTGTTTGAGTTTTTTATAAGTGATTTCCTTAGAGTATGGTGAACTTATGATGGGAATTAACTAGAAAAGTGCAAGATGGTTATAATGGAAAGTATGTGGTGGTGTTTAGAGATGATGGGTGAGGAAGATGTTCTTAAAGTAGTAATGTGTCTAAGGTTATTATCATATAAAAGAGTATAAGATTAAAATAAACGAATAATAGAGTGTAGTTGCTCAAGATAATTGAAATGGGGTGAATATTAATACGTGAGATAAATATCTTAAGTTAAAATGAAGCCATGGTTATGGAGATGGTTGAGGTTTTAGGAGATGATGAACATGAGACGAAGTTTTAGGTTTTATTAAAGTTATGAGGGAAGGTAAAGAGTTGTTAATGGTGAGACGAGTTAATGTATTATAAAGTTATCATTGATGTGATGAAGTAATGTGTTAAAATGGTGAGTTTAAGGAGATGAATAAAGTGTGATAATGTGTGGTTAACAGGTAAGTCAAATAATGTGTTAATGTTGAAACATTGATGAGATAATGTTTATTTATGATGACGTTTGATAAGTTAAACCTTGTTTATTTATGATGAAATAATGATTAGATAAATGTTATTTATGATGACGTTTGATGAGTTAAACCTTGTTTATTTACGATGAAGTAATGATGAGATAAATGTTGCTTATGATGAGACATATCTTGTTTATAATGATGAGTTTGATGAGATAAATCCCATTGTAGGGTGAATTACTGATGATATGTTAACGTAGGGTGGCACTTCAGTGCCTTTGTGGCGCCAAAGACATGTGCCATTGAGCAAATCAGATTGTGCCACCTGTCCAAGGCTTTTATTTTAATTTGATTAAAAGAGAAAGAGAGAAACACAACGCGTTTCTTCCCCTTGTTCTCTTCTCTTTCTCTCTTGCCACAGCTTCAACAATTCAATCAACTGCCCACCACCGCTACACACTTCCACGCTACCATCTTTCAATCGCTTCAGCAGAGCCACAAACCCTTAACCATATCTCATTCAAAATCCACCAACAACTAAGATCCTCACTATCCCAAATCAAACCCATGAAAAAGCTCCACCATCACTGGAAGAGAAATCCATGAAAGAAGTTCTCTTTCAAACACCCATCTTCAAACCTTACCAAGTTCTAGTTTTGATGGCAGAAACAAAGACCCACATGGCTTATAATTCAAAACCCATCTAAGAGAAAATCCAAACAATGGTTTCCATTGAGGAAGTAACAGAGGATGTTTTTCAGCAGGTCCTTGGACTCTTGTGTCACTCAAAGATTTTCAATTTAAGAAGCCATTGAAATTGACGCAAATTGGCTTTATATTAGTTTTGTTGCAACTTGTTAATCTTGAGATTATTTGGTCACCAGTAGCAAAAGAATGGTGGATAGTGGTGGTGGTTGGATGGAGAAGACACTTCACACGGTTAAAAGAGAGTGTTGCAATTAAAAAGGCAACGTGTTTCTCATTTAATCAGTTTTTTTTAATAAATTTTTTAAAGAAAAGCCTTGGACACGTTGCACAACCTGATTTGTTCAATGGCACATGCCTTTGGCGCCACAAAGGCACCGAAGTGCTGCTCGTTAACGTGTAATATTTAATGAGTCTTTTCTCATGCATTATACCATAATTAGGAAAATGATGAGTGTATGTTCAGTAACACAATTGACATACAATAAACGATGAGTGAAAATGGTATCACATGCATATAGATGGTTAGGAGTAAAGTGCATCTTCGCATACAGTTGTTGAAGTTTGAATTTGATGATGTTGTGATTAATATGTGAATTGTTGATGTTTGAATTTGGTGATGTGGTGAATGATGCGTGAAATGTTGATGTTTTAAATTGATGAGTAATGTAAATTATGTATGTATATATATAACGATGAATGAAAATTCTAATACTATACGATGTTGTTAGATATATCATATATATTTTTTTATGAACACTAGCGTCCAGACGGGCACTCCTGTGCCTATCTGTCCGCTCTTTCTACTACGCTAACGTATGTAACTTATAAACAACGTTTTTTTTCAACATCAATGTTGCTTTAGTTTTTTTCTTGATATATCTTGCACAAAATTATTAGCGTTAAAAGAAAGATCATACATTCTATGGAAGATGAATATGCATGAAATATAAGTGAAATTTATGGGTGTGGTTTTCACGAGATAATGTGTTAAAATGGTGAGTTTAAGGAGATGAATAAAGTGTGATAATGTGTTGTTAACAGGTAAGTCAAATAATGTGCTAATGTTGAAACATTGATAAGATAATGTTTATTTATGATGACGTTTGATAAGTTAAACCTTGTTTATTTATGATGAAATAATGATTAGATAAATGTCATTTATGATGACGTTTGATTAGTTAAACCTTGTTTATTTACGATGAAGTAATGATGAGATAAATGTTGCTTATGATGAGTAATGATGAGACATATCTTGTTTATAATGATGAGTTTGATGAGATAAATCCCATTGTATGGTGAATTACTGATGAAATGTTAACGTGTAATATTTAGTGAGTCTTTTCTCATGCATTATATCATAATCAGGAAAATGATGAGTGTATGTTCAGTAACACAACTGACATACAATAAACGATGAGTGAAAATGGTACCACATGCATATAGATGGTTAGGAGTAAAGTGCATCTTCACATACAATTGTTGAAGTTTGAATTTGGTGATGTGGTGAATGATGCGTGAAATGTTGATGTTTTAAATTGATGAGTAATTTAAATTATGCATGTATATATATAACGATGAATGAAAATTCTAATATTATACAATGTTGTTAGATATATCATATATATTTTTTATGAACACTAGCGTCCAGATGTATGTCTGCTCTTTCTACTATGCTAACGTATGTAACTTATAAACGTGTTTTTCAACATCAATGTTGCTTTAGTTTTTTTCTTGATATATCTTGTACAAAATTATTAGCGTTAAAAGAAAGATCATACATTCTATGGAAGATGAATATGCATGAAACATGAGTGAAATTTATGGGTGTGGTTTTCACGAAGACATTAAGATCTTTCCCACTGCTAACACAATTTACATAAACCTTTATTGATTATCGTTTAATCCTTTTTGCATTTGTCTAATCTTTACCCAATCAAAGCCGGGTAAAAGAAAGCTCCCCCTTCACCCAATCTCCCTCACTTATTGCATTTGTCTAATATTTTTTATGCCTTTTATTGAGTTTCCGCTTTAGTACACTTTAAGCCACCAAAAAGGTTTAAAAAAAGTCATTTCGGTGGTTTTATTATGCTGAGAAATCAGTTTAGCAATTTTGTGAAAAATAATTTATAGCGTTTGTAATTAAAAATGAAAAAGTAAGCCCTCCTCTCATAAATATTTCATCTAAATACACCCTTCTTTCTAAAATGGTACAATGCTCGAATAACCACCGTCTCCTAGATGAAAGATGGATATTCTAACAATCAATTTATTGCTTCTGCGGCGCAATAATGTGATAGCCATGTTTCTCGGTGGCAATTCCCTATTACAAAAATGTCAAATTTTATCTTCCCTAAAAAAAATGTCACATTTTAATCTCTTTATCTGCCCCATTTTCTAATCTTAGCAGATGTTTCAATTCAAAGAGAAGTTACATGTCGAAGAGAAGTCACATGATGATTTTAAAATATGGTAACCAACTTGACTTTCACATGTTTGTTTTTTCTTTTTGGAATATTTTGATTTAGTGAGGGGTAAACCACCATATGCATACTTGTTTAGAAGAATTTATAAATAAAAAAGTGCAAGAAACTCTAAATATACATACTCGTAGAAAATTCCTCAACAAACATAGCATATTTCTCCATCCATTAACATGGCAAACAATAACATAATAAATTAATTAAATGAAAGGAAAGGAAACAAATAAAAAGAAGAGGAGTTTTCTATCAAATTTATGCACAAATGTTTAGAGTTGAAGTGTCTATCACACATATTGCATTTTATTTTTATTTTTATAAAAGTGCATTGACTAATATATTTTTATTTTACAGCGAAGACGGACATTGTTAAATACATTTGTCTGATGCTATCATATTTCATCAGTGCATAAATTTCACTTGAAGTGTCCAAACAATCAATCATACCCTAACTTAAATCTTCATTTGTCTATCTTGCTGAGTATGCAATTATATGTATGTGCCAGTTTAAAATGTCCTATTGATATTGGTATCAAAGAAATACCAATTATAATCTTATTAAAGAAAAGGATATAATATGAAAAGAAGAAAACCTAATTAAATTGGAATGAAAAACAAACCTTATTTCTTCTTGGAGTTAATATCCAATGTGCATGTTTTAATTTTCGATTGTTCTACAAAAGGGAATTGAAGGAAAAATATATTAAAACCAAGAATAAATTAACAAATTATAAGAGACTGGAAAGGAGGAGAGTTGTCGTTGCTACTATCGTTTTTGTTGACAGTTTTTTACTCTAAAACTAATCAATGAATAGTGAGAGAAGGAATGAGAGAAGACAAATATTGGAAGAAAATATGCGATATATTCATTTCAAATGTAGATGAAACTGTCATTTTCGGAAGTTGGAAGAAGTTATCTAAATCTAAAAAACAAAAACCACCAAGGATATTAGTGGAAAGTAAAATAGGCTACACCAAATAGATGTATTGCCTTTATTAATAGTTATAGATACATTAACGTGTCAAATAACACAATAAATTACCACTGCTGATGTTGTTGGCATTCACTCCTAGTGCTCGGATTATGAGAAGAATATGCCGGATAGTAGAGAAAAGGAGAGTACAATTTTTTGTGCTGCAATATCTGACCAATTGGAGAAAATAAAAATTAAGTAGGCATAAACATGTAAAATACATGCACTTCTTGAACATGCACTCAAACTTCTGTTTCATGGTCTTTTCAAATGCACTTTAAGTTCCATTTTAAATACATGCACTGGACATCAAATTAAAAATTAAGAAGTGTATCTCTTTATAGACGGGTACTTCCCTAAATTATAACAGTCAGGGACTTTCTAAATAATCTAAATATTAATTAATGATTATTCACTTGCATCATAAAAGTGAGGCATAAACATGTAACCAAATAAAAATTAAAGTCATATTGAACAACACACAATGTAAAATTTTGTGGAAAGAAACCGTGAAATAAGAAACAAAAGAAAAGCAAGCATTTCATGCTTATACAAGCAAGCATTTCATGCTTATACATTAGTTGTGGTCGAGGGAACATTGAAGCCATCAACACAAAATACATCTATCTATAACTATTAATAACAAAGATGTAAACAACAAATACAATAAATGGTAAAACAGTCATGACAAAGCAAATGATCCTAATATATTTAGCACTATTTGTATTTTTTGCAATTCATTACAAAATATATATGCTAAATTGTGGGAAATTAAATTTATTATAAGAACAAATAAAGATTGAAGATGTCTAATAAGCAAACGGCAAACAATGTTCATAAGAGAAAGAATGCATGATAGTTTTGTTTTAATTTTTAAGCATCTGTAAAAGATTCCATGAAAGTGGATTTGATATAGAAAATAATCAAGCAACTATAATTTAATGAAAGTAAGTGAAACCTGTATGTTGAAGTAGCAGGAAAAAATAGGCTAAATTGGTCCTCCACACTCTGCACACAAACTAGTTTCTTCCTCTCAACAATTTTTCAATTATATTATGCTTTGTAAAGATTTTTTTTGTTTGTTTTGAGTGGTGTGTGGCGGCGGTTGTAAGTAGTAGTTTTAATGTGTTAGGCAGCAGTTAGAATTGTTCTTAATAACCGGCCAAATGAGTTAGTGTTTTTTTTATTAAAGAGAAAAAACCAATTGAGTTAGTGTAAGGGTATTTTGGGATTTTTAAAAAAGGTTACACCAAAAAATAGTATTGCCTTTATTAATAGGTATAGATATTCTCACCCCTATTTGTTGTTGTGTGTTGTTATGTTTGTAGTTGTGTGAGCATAGATACTCAGGTTGAGGAGCTTTAGCTGCAAGGTAGTAGGAAGGGTGACGCTAGAAGTTGTTTTCATTTTTATTTTATTCATGAGAAACTATGTAGACATTTTTACGTGCTCTAATTTTGTAACACAAGAGTTGGGCTTTCAGTTGTCCGTTAAGATTTTATTCGGCTTTGAGATTGATTTTCATAAATTTTGTCTTACATGAATTATGAAACATTATTTACTTTATTTGAAGTTGATAGATCCGCTGCTTAATTTATGATTTTCGAGTTTTAATGAAATTGTTAATTGATGAGTAAACATAGCACCTGTATGAATAATAAATTCTTTTTATTAACTAAAGTCGGGCTTTTAAGGTGTTACACCCCCTGTTTAAGGTTTAGTCCCCCCATTTCATGGTTTTTTGGATTTTAGTCTCACACCGCGCTTCAGTGTTATTTTTGATAAAGTGTCAAGTTCATTATTGACGTGACATATAACATGTTAACAAATTATATTTCATGTCATTAAAATTTTATTTTATTTAACTTAACTCTATAAATAATAATAAACTAATAAATTAAGTATAATAACATTTTATTAAAATAAAAAAGAAAGAAATCAGAAGCAACCCTAATTCTCAATTCACCATCCTCATCTTCTGTGACCCACCCTTTAATCATGTGACCTTCATCCATCATCTTTCATCCCTCATCTTTTGTGATCTTCATCCTCCATATTATCCTTCAACTGCTACTGTTGTTTCGACTGCAATTTTGTCCTTCAACCGATTGTATCATTCAACTGTTGCTGAGATTTCATGGTGGTTTTACTATTGTGATCTCAACATTTGAAATGTCAAACATGAAAAATTGTGGGATGTATGTTTGTATATTCTATGTTGATTTTTATGAATTAAGAAATAGTCTGTGAATGTTACTATTTTAATAGTGGTTGTGCACCCATCATTGTTCCTTTGTTTGTTTGTTTTTTTAATGGTTGTTGTGGTCTCCCATTGATACTCTTGTTACATTTAGTATAATATTGGTGGTGGACTAGTTTTGACAAATAAATACTTAGGGTTTGATTTGATTATTTGGACATATACATATGTAGTTTCTAATTTTATTTTTTTTTACTCTGGTTTACCCAGGCCTTCCGAGTGTTTTAGGATGAAAGTTCACCACATTGGTCAACTTGTAAAAAACCATGTTCAGTGATTTATGTGGAGCATGTAGTTGACATCCCAACAATGACAAATAACCCTATAGTTGAAAAGAGGCAGAAATTTGGAATCTTGGAGTTGTTCTAGATGGTGAGACTGATAAAGTTGTAGGTGTTGAAGCTGAAGTATGTGTCAAACGGTATCAAAACTCTAGTGAGGATGATTCTAAATATGTTGTAAGTGAGGAGATGAAGATGATAATTAGGTTGCAGATACTGATTTTGATGATGATAAGTATTGGACCACAATTTTTCTTAAAGAAAATTTTATTACAACAAATGCTGAAAATTCTGCGTCTACTATTGTATTTGATAATGAAAGTAGTGATTCGAATGTGTTACATACTCCACTGGTAGTGATGATAAAATATTATGCAAAAATTTCAAACATTTTAGGATGGTACAAAGTTTAAATTAAGTATGATGTTCAACAACAAGGGACTAGTTAGAGATGCAATCAAGCAATATGCAATGGATCACAAAAAGAATATTGTAATTAAGTAAAATGATGCCAAAAGAATTGTTGTTAAGTGTATGAATGTCAAACTGGGTATAATAGATGATTATTGTGGGAGTTAAACGACCCTGTTTTCTTTGGGATTATGGAATATTCTTTGATGCCATTCAGAAATTTCAAATCCTTCATAAAGAATAATTTTGGAGATTTTTTGTTCTTATTTATAATAAGAAAATTTAAAAATTTTAATGTTATTTATTTGATGATCATGTATGAATGAATAATTTTTTTATTGTAAGCTATTAAATCTTCAAATAGAAAATCTAGAAACCACACATATTGCTTAGGAAATTATGTTGTTAGGTTAACTATAAAATTCGTTGCATCTGCTTTTTTTTAGCAGTTATGTTTCTACCTATGAATCAAAAGAATTGTTGTTAAGAAAAATGAAATTATGATGCATTTTTAGGAATTGCAAAGAATCAAAATAATTGTCATCTGCCTTTTTAGCAATTATGTTTCTCTCTATGTCTCTTAACAACAAACTTGAATTTCTAATCCATTTTTATGTCATTTTTACCATATTTGAAATTCATTGCATAATTCCCAAGACAAAGATGACACATGAGGGATGGACATCGACATGACATGAGCCTAAGAGAACCAAACAACTAAATTGCAAGTGGTATAACATAAATAAATGACATGTAAATTATAAGTAATGTGGGGCTAAAGGAAATGTGGCACAACACTTGGCACCTTAAGGGTGTGCCGTCAATTTGATATCAAATTAACGTGGAATATATGCAATATCAAATTAGGAGACAAGTCTATGTTTCCTATCCCATGGCAGCAACACGAATCTGAGTGTTGTTGGAAAGGGTAACTCTATTAAGGAAAAAAAATACTATAACTAATAGTGGTTGTTTATAAAAAAAAAAAATAGCCATTCCCTACAGTCCCAATCACATCAATACACAATAAACATAAACTTAAAGCGATAAACGTGCACTATTCAAAGCATAAAAATTGACAATCAATGCACTATTCAAACTAAAGAGCTTAACATTAAAAATTCAAATTAACACAACACAACTCATATGATCAATAATTCAAATTAACACAACACAACTCATAGATTTAAATTAACAAAACAATTAAAATGAAACAATAACAAAAATCTGAATTAAAATCGAATAAAACAAGAATGAGAAAGCAAAATATACCAGCAATTCGTAGATGAAGAGTAGAGGGAGGAGAGAACTGGAACACGAGTCACGAACAGGAACGAATAAGTCACGAATTGGAACTGAAACGAACAAATCATTAACAAGCTCACTTAACAAAAAAGATATATAACATTTAAGGAAAATGCTAAATATAGCAAATGAAAATTCATGAAAATATGTGAATGACTTACAACTGTTAATTTGGCCATAATTGCTTTAGTCTCGTTACTTCGCTACTTATCTTTTTAACCCTTTTTTTTACATGTCTTTAGTTCATCATTGTCATTATTTTTCACAGAACCTCTCTTTATATTTTCTTACATATTGATTGGAAAAAAGAATAACAACTCAGAGGATAATTAACTTCACCAAGCCAATGGTCTAGGATTCTGAATCACAAAAAAAAATACCAAAAAGCTGGTCGGCATTATCATAACTTTCTTGATTATAGATTTGCTGACTAATCAGAGATTAATACTAAAAGTTTATCAACTTCATGGTAACATTATATTAAAAGTGTTAGGTTCAAGCTTGTTTGTATAAATCATAAACCCTGAATCAAGAAAATAGCATTGAAGCATGTATGCAAGTTTAATAATGCTCTCAGAGACATAAGATATGGTTCGTGAAGATTGAAATATAAAGAGTATCGAGAAAAGAAGATAAAGGCCACAAATGAGAAATATAGGTAACTAACTAACTATGTATTCATATGTTGATTCATTAGTTTTAAGAATCACACACACAGTTTTTCAATTGTACGCATTCAAAGGTTGATTAATTAACAACCTATACATGTAAAACTGTAAATTACAAGAACTAAGAATAACATTATGCAAGATTGTGATAGACAAATATAAATTACCCAATCTTTTAAAAATCAGATTACATGATCCTAATGATGATGCTATACTATTATCCTAATTCTGATTAAACTCAATAAAAGAAAGCTTAATAAAATTACGAAGAAGCTAAAAAACTAATTTGTTAGCAGATTCATGGATACAGAACTACAAGCATGATGAATATTTGTATTCATATGTTGATTCATTAGTTTGAAGAATCACACACACAGTTTTTCAATTGTACGCGTTGAATAATTAACAACCTATACATATAAAACTGTAAATTACAAGAACTAAGAATAACATTATGCAAGACTGTGATAGACAAATATAAATTACCCAATCTTTTAAAAATCAGATTACATGATCCTAATGGTGATGCTACACTATTATCCTAATTCTGATTAAACTCAATAAAAGAAAGCATAATAAAATTATGAAGAAGCTAAAAAACTAATTTGTTAGCAGATTCATGGATACAGAACTACAAGCATGATGAATATTTTTATGAAACTATACAATGCAATGACATTTACTGAATCTTTTAAAACCAAAATTCTAATTAAAGTGAAGAAAGCATAATAAAATTATGAAGAAGCTGAAAACCAATTGGTTTGCAGATTCATGGATACACAATTACAAGTATAATGATGCAAATGTGGTGACATTGATTATGAAGTAACTATAT
>Ga0315914_1002079_pt1 | contig 30579 bp, 21 predicted proteins | sample MpolenodulesMG_FD_203920 | JGI IMG/M metagenome (GOLD analysis project Ga0315914, IMG submission 203920) | Medicago polymorpha root nodule microbial communities from Los Angeles, California, United States - elongated nodules | ecosystem: Host-associated > Plants > Roots > Nodule | place: USA...
CCCTCTTCACATTACCCCTGAAGGGCCACGAATATCTCACTTATTCTTTGCAGATGATGTGCTTCTATTTGCGAAAGCCAAACCTTCTTAGGCGCAATTTATTTCCAACCTCTTAGATAATTTTTGTTCTCTTTCGGGTCTAAAAATTAGTTTGGAGAAATCAAGAGCTTATGCATCCAAAGGAGTTAGCAGATCCATAAAAGATTCTCTTGAGCATCTCACTAATATTACATTTACTGACCGCTTGGAGAATTATTTGGGATTCAAGATGAGATATGAGGCTTTCCTAAAGATCCAAGATAAAGTAGCCTCTAAGCTTGCTTCATGGAAAGGAAGGCTTTTGAATAAGCCTGGAAGAGTCACCCTTGCTAAGGTTGTGCTTACTTCACTTCCAGCATATACTATGCAAATTTGTTGGTATCCACAATATGCTTGCGAAACTCTAGATAAGACAGTGAGAAATTTCATTTGGCATGGAGAAAAGGACCGAGCCATGCACATGGTTGGTTGGAACAAGATCACGAAACCTAGGAAGCTTGGAGGTCAAGGAGTTCGGCCAGCTCGATTACAAAACACAACTTTGTTAGGAAAACTTGTTTGGAGTTTTGTGCAATCAAACAAGAAGTTATGTGTGTCTATCCTTGCTTACAAATACTTGAAAGAGGGAAATATATTTTTAGAAAAAGCAAAGACAGATTCACCTATTTGGAATGCAATCCTCAAAACTCTTGATGTATTAGAAGATGGTTTCGCCTACAAAATTGGAGATGGAGATACAAATATGTGGTTCCATCCTTGGATTGCCAAACATCCTCATATTAATGTGGTACAAAATATATCTCCAGATCAGTTATGCCTTAAGATTAAGGATTTATGGGTTGATGGTAAAAGCATCATTACTGAGCTAAATCTTCCCATATCTCATGAAATTGTTACCTCAGTACAGGAGTTAAAACCAACCATAATTTCCACAATTGCTGACACCTGGGTGTGGAAAGACAATTTAAATGGAGAATACACAGCAAAAAGTGTTTACCACTGGCTCTTATCTCGGAGGGATGATATTGTCTCATTGGAGAAATGGAATTGGATTTGGAAGTTACCACTTTCAGCTAGTGTGCAATTTTCTATCTGGCAGGTTTGTCACAATTCTATTCCGTCTAAACATGTCCTACACCATCGAAGGGTGAATGTTTCTGCTACTTGTCCATGTTGTAATGGGGAAGATGAATCTATTCCTCATTGCATCATCCTTTGTCCGCGAGCTGTTGCAGTGTGGTCTGGATGTGGATTCCTCGACGTGTCTTCATTGTGTGCTAATAATCCTTCGAGTAATATGGAGATATCATACAAATGTTATTAAGTAAGATAGGGAGTATTGCCCCTATCATGATGTGGAACCTATGGTGCACTCGTAACAAGTTCGTGTTTGATGGTATCCAACCGATAGTCTCAACTACAGTTTCTGCAATTTATGCGCAATTGCAAGTTTCACAGAGGGCATTCAACAATATTATTTCAATTGCATTAGTTAGGCCCACTCATGAAGTATGTTGGCAACATGGAGATAATGATATAATGGTTCTTAATGTGGATGGCAGCGCTTTAACTAACCCAGGTAAAGCAGGATATGGTGGATTAGTTAGAAATTTTGAGGGAAAATTTCAATTTGTCTTCTATTGTAGTGTGGGGTTGTCCAATATTCTGCATGCAGAAATTCATGCCCTTATGATTGGGATTAAGCTTTGTTGGAAAGCTGGTTATAAGAAACTAGTTTGTTTTTCTGACTCTCTTCATGTAGTTCAATTACTGTCAAAGAAAGTATCGATGCTTCATCACTATGCAAACCTCTTGGAGCTTATTCAGATGTATTTGGTTAGGGAGTGGAATATTTCCACTCATCATATTTTTAGAGAGGGAAACTCTTGCGCGGATATACTTGCAAAACTAGGTGTTAAGCATTCAGAGTCTCTTGTGATGATGCATCAACCATTATCATGTCTATCTTTAGCCTTACTAGCTGATGCTACAGGAGTGTCCTTTAGGACGTAGTTGTTTTCCTTTGCTTTTTTTCTTTTGCTTTTTTTTTCTTTTCTTCTCTCATGTAACCAAAAAAAACTTCGCTCATATTTTTTTAATGGCATTCTGATATTTAGCCATGTGTTATAACTGGCTTTGGGTCTCTACTTCTATATCTTTGATTCTTGTGTGTATAAGACAGCAGACAGAACTAATGACAAAATCGATATGATGATGGTTTTGACTTACATCATGGCGAATTACTAAAATTGTAACGTGTCATGACATAAATTTAAGGAGGATGACGAGGAAACCAAACTATGACTTTTTTTTTTTTTTTGAGCAACCAAACTATGACTTTTGTTGTTTTGTTTATAGGAAACATGCATGATTCAGCATTCTTCTGAAATAAAACACTGTTTAATATATCTTTTGAAATAAATAAAAATATTGTACTAATACTAATACTATTAAGTAGAACAAAACAAAACAATGTCCATGAGCCTAAGTTGGTAACAATATTTTTTATCATGGCAGCACGCAGATTTTTCTCCTTGGTTTCTCGTTCTCAATCTTTCCCTAGGCCACCTCTTGGCTTTGCTTCTCTGCTTCATACATTAGGTGACAGAAAATTATCACTAATCATCTATGTTTAATCCTATATTAGACAAATTAACAAGCCTCATTAATGTTAACCTTTTTTTTCATGAAGGAAGAGACACCCAAAGGGGTAGAAACATAAGCAGGTTGAGCAGTGCTGCTGAAGTTGATGAATTAATCACACCATCTGTGGATATAAGATATACCAAGAATCTCATTAATGGGAAATTTGTGGATGCTGCATCAGGTAAATGTGATTTGATAGTATATACTAATACCTCTAATGTTATATATAGTGTAGTGTAGTGGTGACTAAGTTGTAAAATATAACGGGGCACAATTTATTATTGGTCAATAGGAAAAACTTTTCCAGCTTATGACCCAAGAACTGGGGAAGTGATTGCTCATGTTGCTGAAGGTGATCAAGAAGATATCAATCGTGCAGTATCTGCAGCTAGAAAGGCTTTTGATGAAGGACCATGGCCAAAGATGACCCCTTATGTATGGACTTCCTCTGCCTTCTAATCTTACCCTACGTACTACTACTACACATTTATTTAACTACGGTTTAAAATTTTCATAGTTACTGATGAGAAATATGGTATTTCCCAACAAATAGGAAAATAAATTGAGACTCATTAATTGATATGACAACGTATCATTGAATACATGTGTAAAACTGTTTTACAGTGTAAATAAATTAAACTCTATTTAGAATTCATAGAAGAATTTAATTCATTGTAGATAAACTTTTTTACACTTGCAATTGATCATAACCATTAGATCACTAGTCCATCTTTGACTTTAATAATAATTGCTTCTTAAGCCAAAAATATGTAGTGATCATAACTAAGCTAACAAATCTTTTTTTTGAAAGAACTAAGCTAACAAATCTTGACTAACTTATAAAATTAACACTAACCAACTTGTAAGTTTTAACTACCTACAACAAATCTCTAACTATATCTAAAAGAAGCAAAGGTTAATACTAAATTTACTTACTATTATGGTCTTTTTAAACTAAAGTGATGTTACAGCTGAAACCGTGATTTGTGACAAAAAAATTATACCATAACACATCCTTGATATATATATTGAGTTTAATGACTTCTAAACCAATCTAGTAAGATATAATTGGATGTATTTGTAAAACTTTTTTCAACTATTAGTGCATAGTCATTAAACTCATATTTTAACCAACTAGATCAATGTGTCTTAAGTCTTACCCCTGCAGGAAAGATCACGGATCCTATTGCGTGTTGCTGATTTGGTTGAGAAACACAGCGATGAACTTGCAGCACTAGAAACATGGAATAACGGCAAGCTTTATGAGCAAGCTGCAAACATCGAAGTGCCTATGTTTGTACGTTTGCTCCGCTACTATGCTGGTGAGACAACAGTGAAACCAATAAGATGTTCATTTCTTTCTTCATTTATATACTACTGATTTTTTGTGATATTCCACCTGCAACTAATTCAGGTTGGGCCGATAAAATACATGGTCTCACAGTTCCAGCTGATGGGAATTATCATGTACAAGTATTGCATGAACCAATTGGAGTTGCAGGACAAATCATACCTTGGAACTTTCCTCTATTGTTGTTTGCTTGGAAAGTTGGTCCTGCATTAGCATGTGGTAATACTGTTGTAGTAAAGACTGCTGAACAAACACCTTTAACTGGTTTATTTGCAGCACAGCTATTTCAAGAGGTAGTCATAATTGGATGTATATAGCTCCAAATTGAAGAACACTAATTAAGATGCTGCATTGGATTGTACATTGTTGTCTATCTAAAATGCTTGTTTTGTGTCAGGCTGGTCTTCCACCAGGGGTTCTAAATGTTGTGTCTGGTTTTGGTCCAACTGCTGGTTCTGCTCTTGCCAGTCATATGGATGTTGACAAGGTAACCCTTTAAACACATGAATGTTCTATGCAGCAGCCACACTTTAAATTGAAGACATGTCTGGTGTCCATCCCCGGTACTTGTGGCGGACACTGACACTAAATCAACACATCATGTTGTTACATTCGGTTATTCCATTATCTCAGATTATTACTAGTGTGATGTGTCAGTTTCGTGTTTGGTGTATGTGTCAATTTTTCATAGTGCAGGTTCTTTTTTACTACATTGTTAGTTAACTTATTTAGTTAGCCATAATGTTTGAGAAAAGGTTAAACCATGTTGATTAGTAATGTATAAATTCTGTTGAATTTACAGATAGCATTCACTGGATCAACTGACACAGGAAAAATAATATATCAATTGGCTGCAAAAAGCAATCTCAAGCCAGTGACATTAGAGCTTGGAGGAAAATCACCATTTATAGTGTGTGAGGATGCTGATGTTGACAAGGCTGTTGAACTTGCACATTTTGCTTTGTTCTTTAATCAGGTTGATTTTGATTTCAAATAATTCTCTGAGTTGCACATGTGCATAAGATATTTACAAGCTTATGAATAATTAGGGTCAATGTTGTTGTGCTGGGTCGCGTACTTATGTCCATGAACGAGTATATGATGAGTTCTTGGAGAAAGCTAAGGCTGCTGCTTTGAGACGTATTGTTGGCGATCCATTCAAGAAAGGTGTCGAACAAGGTCCTCAGGTAATTAATAACATGTCCAATAACCCGTGTTTTCAACATAGAAAGAACAGTTGAACCTTGAACCAGCCTTTATACCACGGTTCGGTTAGTTTGGTGGTTTGATTCCAATTTTGCCTCAAGTTGTTTGATTTGTTTAAAGCAGTTGAACTGTAATTAAGAAATCTCGTCAAATTTAATATCCAAGAACAAAAAAATATACTTTTATGAATAACATGTTAGTATAATTAGTATTATGTTGTAGGCGGGATTGAATCTCTCCCTCCGTCTCTATAATATAAGTTTACAAGCTATTGTGCGTGTGCGACTCAAACATGATACCCACAGGATTGAACATGACTGATATCATGTGTTTGCCTGTTCTGAGAATCCCAGGTTGATTCACAACAGTTTGAGAAAATCCTCAAATACATCAAGTCAGGTATTGAAAGCAATGCTACTCTAGAATGTGGTGGTGACAGAATTGGCACAAAAGGCTTCTTTGTCCAACCAACAGTCTTCTCAAATGTTCAGGTGATCATGCCAACATTTCTTATACCCTCAAACACAAATAAATGGTGATTTAGTCCTTTGAATTTACAAAATAGTAAATCAGTCCCTTAATTTAAAGACCTATATATTCATCTTGAATTTTTGTAGCATCTAGACAAGCATAAAATGTTTGAAATTGAGGTTCTAAATTTAGGAAAATGATTATGATGACTGAGATTGTTCAATTAAGGGGCTAAATTGTTATTTTGTAGATTTGACGGACTAATTTAATCAACTCTTATAAAAAAAATTTGAAAGGATCAACTCTTATAATTTGAATGTCTAAAATGCTATTTAGTCTTTGAAACACAAATTGATCATATTTTATTTTGAAATGATATGTGACGCAAGTGATTAATCAGGATGACATGTCAATAGCTAAGGATGAGATCTTCGGCCCTGTTCAAACCATATTGAAATTCAAGTATGTACCCCTTTCCACATTTATAAGACTATAGTACTAGTATACTCACACACACACAAAAAAAAAAAAAAGGACTATAACTAGTACCAGCAAATTTGTTTGAGCCCAAAAAGACAAATTAAATAATTGAGACTAATCTTATTTGATTTGATTTGATGAATACAATAGGGACACTGATGAAGTCATAAGAAGGGCAAATAATACACGTTACGGTCTTGCTGCGGGAGTGTTCACAAATAATTTGGACACTGCAAATACGTTGATGAGAGGATTGAAGGCAGGAACGGTGTGGATTAATTGCTTTGATGTGTTTGATGCTGCAATTCCATTTGGTGGGTACAAGATGAGTGGGGTAGGAAGGGAGAAAGGTATATATAGTCTTCATAATTACTTGCAAGTTAAGGCTGTGGTTACACCTCTAAAGAATCCAGCATGGTTGTAAATATAAGTTAATCAAGTATATGGTTGGTTTTGATGTGATTGAGAATAAATAATGGGTGTGACATGTATACATTGTAATGTAATGTCTACTTCAATAGAGATGAGATAATGTTAGTTAATTAATAACTAGGATGAGATCATACATAAGATGCGGGGTGTGTTGGAACACATCCTCCACTGGATGTTGTGTTGGTGACTTGTAATTTGTTCAATAAACCTATCTTTTTCTCCACTTTGATTAAATAAATTTAGATTATGTTGTGATTAGAGATGAAAAGCACTCTAGTTTCTACTCGTTTTTGAGCTCGATTTAATAGGAATTTGTTTAGCTTGAAATTTGACTTGGTTTGATATGAATTTTTTTAAAAAAAAATTAAGTTTGTTTTATTTTGAAGTTCATAGACAACTCAATTTAATTTATTAGGTTTATCTAGTTCGCTCGAATCACATAATTCAAAGTTAAATTGAATAAAAAAACAATTTTTAGATCTTTCAATTTAAAAAAAAAATACATAGTGAATTAGAATCAAATATATTCCAAGCATAATTTAGATGATAGACATAAATATAAATGTCATTTTATGCATAACCGGTTACAAACATCTGAAAACAAAAATATAAAACCACATAAGAATACAAACAAATTCCACAACTGCTATTAAATTTGTCTTCATTTTGACGATTATTATTTACCATGCGTGTAATAAAATATAAGTAAAAGAATACAAAAAATTAAATTTCCTTTTTAAAAAAATTGATGTAAATATACTCAACTTTTTATATTTTTTTTTTAAGGAACTCAACTTTTTATATTATTTTGCTTATATTTTGTTATAGAAAGTTTAATGATTAAATTTTGACAAATATATAATTTTTCTTTTTATGGTGTCAATGAGTAATTTTTCTTTAGAGGCATTGGACAGGGCATATATGTGATTGACCGACATCAAGCACAGTGCTTATTATTTAACCTTTAGTACAGTCCTTTTTCTTTATTTATGTTTTTGTGAACTTAAGCATAGTGCTTTTATACCGACATATCACTACAGTTTGACTAATAAAGTAAATATTATCTAGTGATATATGTTAAGGTTTGAATTTCAGATTTTCTCATTTATTTATTTTAAGAATAAATTTTAGTCTATTAAACTACCTATTAGAAAAAAATACCAAACCAATATACGGATTATGACCACAGTCATTTTAAGAATAAATTTCAAAATATTAATTATTATTTTTGTTAAGTAATTAATTGGTTAAAAATTCACATTTTTAAGACGAATAAGTAGAGTATCTGAGGTTCGAACCCCTGCTTCTGCATATAATATGTAACATCCTTATAGATGACATTAATGCTTCAACCTCAAGTCAACAACATCATTTTTCTAAGGTATTGTCTACTTTAGGTCTTCTGCGTAAGCGTTCCCATATTATCTTTATAAAATGGGGTAAATGGTCTATCAACCCTCGTTTGTGGCTTAACACCTTTTTTTTTTTATAGATGACATTAATGCTTCAACCTCAAGTCCACAACATCATTTTTTTTTTTAAATATTGTCTACTTTAAATCTTGTATTCAAGCATTCTCATTTATAACAAAAGTGTGATAGTTATTTATAAACTAATCTTAACCTTAATTTTTAGCAATGCAAGATTTTTATGTACCGAAACAATATTGTTGTTGTATGTTTATAAATTTTAATTTGAAAAAAAAATGTTTATGGCAAATTTGTAACATAATGTCGGACTAAAATTGATAGATGTTTGGTGTTTTCTTTAAAATTTAAATTTAAGAAGAAAAAAACTACGATTGTTACATGTAAATTTATCTAAAAAAAGCTTAATTCAAAATGATTAGTTATCAGGAATTAACGTTAATTTTTTTATTTCTCTAATAAACACATTAAATATAGACACCACTTTCAATCAGAATTTGAAAACTTTGTAGTAGAAGCAAAACCACCTTATCCGAATTCCGAACATTACCGTGAATCAATCTCAAATCATATATTTTTTTTATGATAAATCTCAAATCATATATCAAAATGGACTGATGTAACAATAACATACCTCCCTCCCTCCTGTGTTGATTTAAAATGTCACCCCCTGCCAGCCACTGTCATGGATTCATTCAAATCCATTGAGTACGATGTGCAGTTCCAAATCAGAAAATTGCATAGCATTGAAATCCCTTTGACATGTAATAAAAGAAAATTCCTTTGAAATCATTCTCATTCTCCTGAGCACACTTTTCTAATTCCATTTTGCTCAAAATTCTTAAATGACTCCAACCCAACGCCGTCCCTTATCCTTCCCAGCAGTCCACCCCTGCAAATCCATCTCTCCTTCAACCCTCTTAACTTCCCTAATCACTCTCTCACAAAACATATGCACTTTTCAACCAAATACCTTCCCCACTCAAAAACCAAACGCTAGAGAAACAAAACGCCAAATCCAAATTCTCCTCATATTCTTCCAAGACCTTCAATCAGATAACTCTGTCATCCTGAAACCAAAACCAATCATCCCCGTCTTCTCCGAACTTCACTTCACACTACAAAAAATTCACTTCTTATTCCAAGATTGTTCAATCCAAGGCGCGGGTCTCTGGTTGCTTGTCAAATTTCAATTTGTGGGTACACAGTTTCATCTTCTCATCAGCTCCGTATCAAAATGTCTTGCCGCGTTACCCCTTAACCTCATCGATGTATGCGATGAGGTTAAAGAGGTAATTCAATTACTAACCAAACAAGCTAGAAATATCCAGCTAGAATTTGATCATAATGATGAATACACAGCCAAACGCGTCAACTCAATTTTGAATCAATTCGAACAAGGAATTGAACCTGAGGTAGATTCCATCAAACAAGTACTTGATTATCTTCGAATCAAAACTTGGTTCGATTGTAACAACGAAATCAAATTCCTCCAACAGGAAGAACGAGAGAAACATCAACATCAAGAGAAAGAAGTTCATCTGTTGAGTGGTTTAATAGGTTTTTTGTGCTATTGTCGTGTGGTAATATTGGAAACACTAGATTTTCAACTGCTAAGCCACAAAACCGAAATCAGGTGCACAGCAGAGATGTTAAACTACATAACACCGGATGATTACCGTTGTCCAATTTCTCTGGAACTAATGACAGATCCTGTAACTGTTTCCACGGGCCAAACATACAACAGAACCTCAATTCAAAAATGGTTTAAAGCAGGAAACATGACATGTCCAAAAACAGGAGAAAGACTCATTTCCACTGAGCTTTTTCCCAACACAGCACTTAAAACACTTATCCAACAATTCTGTTATGATAACAAAATTTCAATTTCAACATCCAAGCTCCACATCAGCAAAACCGCAGCCACCATTAATCCTGGTAGTCCGGCTGCAGCACACGCCATACAATTCACGTCATGGTCATTAGCTCGGAGACTAGTTTTCGGAACAGAGGAACAGAAAAACAAAGCAGCTTATGAGATTCGTTTACTTGCAAAGTCAAATGTTTTCAACACGGCGTGTTTGGTTGAAATTGGAACTGTGCCACCGTTGATTGATCTTGTTCTAACTTCAACAACGCAAGAGAACGCAATCGCTGCTCTTTTGAAGCTTTCGAAGCATACCAATGGCCGCGAAGTTATCATGGAGAGTAGAGGCTTAAAACCTATTGTTACAGTTCTCAGAAGAGGATTTAGTTTAGAAGCACGTCGAGTTGCAGCTGGTATAATATTTTACCTCACTTCGGTGAAAGAGTACAGAAAATTAATAGGCGAAAATTCAGAGGCAGTTTCTGGTTTAGTTGAATTGATAAAGAAAGGATCAATTCGAGGAAAAAAGAACGCGGTGCTTGCAATTTTTGGGTTGTTATTGCTTCATAAGAATCATTCTAAGGTGCTTAACTCTGGTGCTGTTCCGGCTATTGTTAAAGTTTTACGTTCTTCAGATAAAGGTTATGTTGTTAATGATTGTTTAGCGGTTTTGGTAGCATTGGCGGAGAATGTGGAAGGTGCTCGTGCTGTATTAGAATGCTCGGGTTTGTCTTTGGTTATCGAGATTTTGCAATCTGCAAATTCGCGTGCTGAGAAGGAGTACTGTGTTTCCATTTTGGTTTCACTATGTGTTAATGTTGGTGGAGAGGTTGTTAGTGTTTTGGCTAAGGATGCTTCGGTGATTATGCCTTCGCTTTATGCGATTCTTACTGATGGTACTCCTCAAGCGGAGAAGAAAGCGCGGAAACTTATTAATGTCTTGCAAGAATTTGATGAGAAGAGGACTTTGGGATTGGTAGGTTCTTCTGTTATGCAGCAAAGATTGCTTCAGTTGAATTAGTTAGCCAGAACCTTCTTCCTTTTTTCTCTTTGTGAATAAATATAGAATCATACATCCAATGTCTTAGTTTATCTTATATAGAGTAAAAACAAAAAATCACTATTGGATTAGCTCAATGTTTTATTATTCTACGAGCTAATCTCAATTGAATAGCTTTTACTAGACTGAAATTTTGGAAGAGATATAAAATTAGTTGAAGAAGTTGCACGTTTTCTGAAGTAGAGCAATTATCTCTTGAGATTCCATTTGTTTGGCTTTGATACTATACACTTTCAATGCAATGCAACTAACTACATTGGTGAATTAAAATCAATGTACTTCCTAGATTTCAAGCGACAAACAATTTCATAGGTGCTGGTTATTTGCTTGATATCAGGTGTTGGTTCATGTGGGTGTTGTTGTTGCTGTTGCATATAATAATGACTGAAATCTTCTCTGCACTACAACTACGACGTTGCTAAATTTTTCGGGCAACATAATTTATGTTGAAACAAATGAGTATGCTAGTCTGTGAATTGGGATGGCAATTGGCCCGAGATTCAATGGATGCCTATAATGGGTGGGGTAAAACCCCTTTTATGGGTTCGGATATTACCCGTAAATTTAAATAGGTATGGGTACAGGTAAGGGTAATATACTACCCAACCCCGCAACCCGCATATACATATTTATATAATATGATAAATAATTTATTTATTTTTTGTGTATAATTAATTAATTTATTTAGCTATTTAGGTTTAAGCCTAAACCTAAAAACTACTTAATACAATATAATTGATCCCTCTTGCTAGTATACAATTTTTGAAGGATGTTTTGCATGTTTTTTATTTTGTTAAATATTACGATTCGTATTATTTTACGAGTTAATTTGAAAAAATTTGAACCATAGTTTTATTTCAATTGTGATATTTTTATTGTTTTTTCATAGTTAAAGTGCGGGTATGGGCACTAAGGTGTCCATAGAGTATGGGGAAGAGCACTAAAGTTGAGGTCCAAAAGGGTACAAACTCGGGTACGGATATTTTTTACAAATGTGGGTATGGGAAAGGACATTGTTACACTACCTATAGAGTACCCATTGCCATCCCTATGCGTGAATTAAAAAATCATAGACGTCACATGTAGGAGACATAACATACAATATTAGTGTATATACAAGTCGGGTTTTTTAGGGTGCAAACAGTTCAACCGAGTTCGGTCTTCAAAAGTGACAGGCCTCAAAAACAATTTATAACCAATACCCACCCCCCAATCAAAGGAAAAAAGATGTTCTTGTTTCTTCTTTCTTCCAACACACTGCTTTTTTCTTCTTCTACACCTCTCTCGCATTCCACCCCGACCTCCATCTCGCAGCCGCACGCCTCTACACATTGGTTTCCACCACCAATCAAACATTCATCTATCCTCTAGACTCTAGTTCTCCTTTTTGGACAAGAATTTAATTTTATCAAACCTTCCAATTTGTATAATTACTTAATCAGTCAATTTTGAAAGCAATTTCAAAGAATCACAACAATCCTTTCTTTTTTGCAAAACTGTGTTTTTAATTTATTAAGGGCCTATTTTTATTATGAGAACCGAACCTCCAATTTCATAGGAGCGACCCTGTGTATAAATAGTGGATGTAGGATACATGGGGTGTGCCTCAATGGGTACCCACTCACGCAATCAACATTTCCACCCCACACACGTACGTCGTCCCCACGTCACGCTTTTGCATGTATTAGCGTGCACTTGATGCACTCTCGTGTGCGCCTTCCACGTTCCAGTCACTCCAATTTTATAAACGGGAGACGACGCAATCAACATAACCACGAACATGCACACATTGTCATTGTGCGTCCGGCACATGCCCATGTGCACCTTCCACGTTTTAGCTCACTCCCGCATCTATTTTTAATGAGACATGATCAAGACATCCCTTTCCAAAGCACACTAAAACTCTAAACATTTATGAGTTTTTTTTTTCTCTTCTCCATCTTCTTATTGATGTACTTTTAAACCACTTCTCCACTTTTTTTATGTCGCTTTAAGAGTTTTAGTGGCCTTAGTACCATATTTTAAGATGTATTTTCAGAAAGACACTACAATATAGTTTAGAAGGAATGTGATGCAATAGTTTTAACTTTTTATGTTACGATATTAAGTTTCGCTCAAATTAGAGCCTAAACTTTGGTACTCTTTATAGATAATTTAATTTTTAACTTAATCTTAAATTGAGAATATTACTTTTAATTTAGAAATTTAAGTGTTTTTTTTTTTACAAGAAGAAATTTAAGTGTTATGAACTTCAATTATAGAAATAATAAAAACATAATTAATATATCATAAATTTAAATATTAGATAAGTTATATACATAATTGATTATCTCTCTTTCGCATGTCTTAAATATGACTATTGAAGTCATGCATATCAACAATCAAGATATCCTCCAACTAAATTCATGACGCCACCAATATATATTGTGAAACAGTTCATTCTCCACCATTATTCATGTATTAAATATGATTTTTGGAGTCATGAATATCAAGTGAGAATTAATATTATATATGATAGAAATAAAAATGATTGTAAATTCTAACATCACTACATTTACGTATGTAATTTTTTTTTTTTAATATTCTAACATCATTAAATTTTGTCAAATAGCTATTTTTTATTTTTTATTTTGTAATGTTGCACTATTTTGGGGGCTTAAAAGATAAACATCATAGTACTAAAACAAAAATTCATTATAGTACTAAAACATTTATCACTTAAAAGTTGAAATTCATTTACCACTTTTAACTTAAAAGATGACCATCATAGTACTAAAACAAAAATTGATACCTTTAACAATATACATTATGTTAAAACAAGTCTTTCACAAAAAAAATAAAATGATATTTGAACAACTATTTTTTAACAACTTTTGTGACAACTTTCTTTCTCATACTCATTTTATGTTTTTACTTTCTCATTCTATTGCTTTGGTTTTTGTGTCAATATCTCATTTTCTTTGTAAAATTTTAGTCGTCTCAAAAGTTGTCATTTAAATGGATGTTCAAATAACACAACTCAAAAAAAAAAAAAAGTTTGTCCTCTAAATATTAATACATATTATATGTATTAAAAAAAAGGCTAAACTGCACTTTTTGCCCTCTAAGTTTCAAAATATTGCAATTTTGGACCCCCTATTAAAAAAAAGGGCAAAAATGACCACACATGTTTAAGGAAATATGCTCTTTTGACCCCCTAACATAAGGGAAATATGATCTTTTGATCCCTTATCTTCTCAAAAAGTAAAGTTGTGATTATGGCTCATGTTTTGGGACATGTGGCCTCTTAGCAATTTTGGAACGAAATGGGTCAAAATTGCCATTTTTTTAATATGGAACCAAAATCGCAACATTTTGAAACTTAGAGAGCGAAAAGCGCAGTTTAGCCTTAAAAAAAATATTATTGTCCCTTAAGTCTTAAGTATAGGGCTTTGGGCACTTGTCAACTCTAATGGTGCTTAGGGATGATTGTGAGGTGTTGCATCCTTCAGACATTTAAAGCATGCTCTGTTCTTTCAAAATTTTCAATACTTAGTTTCTCATAAAACTACAATAAACCGGAGGAGGGAGAAATTCAAAAGTTTAAACCATAAAGCCTAAATTCCAAAAATTTCAATTTCCAAAATGGAAACATATTTTTATATAAGCCAATAATACTGATACTTTGAGCAAATCTACGCTTGAGTTTTCCTTGTCCTTTAATATTTATTGTTTGACTTTTTACCCTATTTATTCAATCCAAAAAATGATTGAGCACGTCGAAGTGTTTAATTGTATTTTTATTAGATATTAACAAACTTATATTTCTTGTTTTCAGTTATTTTAAAAGAGGTTCGAGCATTATTCACTTGTTAATGAATTCCATACTATTATATCATTTTTTTTTATGAAAATCAATAAAGTGTATAAATACCCTATTACGTGATATTGGTGCAACGAAATAGGTTATTGTTGGAATTGCAAAAATACGAAGAAGGGTTTCGCATAGCACGACATACCATTTTTTATTTTTTGGCTTCGTCAACTAGGTTAACCGATGGAAGCTGATGTAGAACCACCATTTGACTTGTCCTTGTTAGATCTTAGTAGAACCACCATTGGGACAGATTTGAGTGACTATCATGTTTTGAGTGTGTCCTCAACACAAAACATTGGTTAAAAGAATTGTCCAACTCATAACATTATAGATGATTAAAAAGGTCGCATAGCTCAGCTGGTAGATCGCTAATTCTTAACCTTGTGATTGTTTGTTAAAAAAAGCTATTTATAAATGTTTTTATACCACCATAACAACAAATAGGGAATCGATAGTTTCTGATATAACATCCGATTACCTTGACCTAGCAAAGTCTTTGTGCATACTTTTGAGATCAATAATTTTATGCTTACACTTAAAAAATGTATGATGACTGTTTATTTATAATAAAATAATTTTCTTTATGTTCCTTGTTTCACAACGATAAATTCTCTAGAATAGTTTGTTTGATTAATTGATCATTAAGTATGACTTAATCACGAGACCATGCCAATGTTAATGACATTACTCTTTAAAGTATTCACACTCAAGTTTTACTATAAAATAGGATAATATTAATGTATATAGACTATTGTTTAATAGACTGATGGTCATACTTCATAGATTATGGATATGAGAATTCAAGTCTTAACATAAGTATAAATATCATGAGTAATATTTATGTCAGGCTGACCCGCCATGATAATACTAGATAATGTGATACGTAAGTGTATATGATATTGTCAAAGTAATAGTGGTGCATCTCACCCTTCTATCTGAAACCACTATCCTTGAATATGAAGTATGGTGCATTGTTGTCAATTAAGCATTGTCTCTAAAAAGAAAAATATAAATTCGATTGATAAACACTTTACAAATCACATTGAGGGACCTGAGTAACCTAGATGAAATTTGTCTCTCCTACATGCAGAAACAATGACAATGGACCCAATATTGAATTGAACAAAGGTGATACAGTTTATAGCTTATGTTCAATATAAGCATATGGCAAATTGATAATTATACACATGATCTTTATAACATAATGATCTGGTCCGAACACACGGCATTCTCGTCATTTAGATAGAATTGACGTATTGCTAGACATCGCTTGATGTATATAATATCAAATGTATGATTTAATATTATTGTCAATGTTACAAGAACCTATAAGATCATACACATAAGGATAAATAAATGAGAGTTAAATAAATAAGTAATATTTATTTATTATTTGGTAATACGATCTTTTGATGCACTAGCAAGGTACGATGCATTTAACTGGAAAATGGTACACCATGAAGTACGATATGTATAACTGAAATTGTGGAATACCTTAAGGGTCCGTTTGGTTCGAGAATTAGGAGGGGAGAGATTTTAACGGAGGGGAGGGGAGGGGAGATATTTTAATTAAAAACGTGTTTGGTTCACAAGGGGAGGGGAGGGGAAGGGGAGGGATTTTAAGATTATTTTACCGTTTTAACCTTAAACTTAATTAAATAAAAGAAACTACTTGTTTTTACAATTTCAGAGACCGGCGAAAGACAAGTACACATCTAAGCCGCTTATTTTATCTCAAACTAGCCCATATATTTTGCACAACAAGACATGAATCGGTGAATTAACTATGAAAAAAAAGGAACAACAAGTAATAATAAGCTGAATTAAAATAAGATAATAATAATAACAATGCGTTGACAACAACAAAGTAGTAGTATGAGTAGTTTGTACATGTAACAAATAAAGTGATAGATAATATAATAATAAAAGTTGTTACAACAAAAATATATCAAAATAATAATAAAAATTGTTACAAGAATAAGATAACCTAATAATAATAAGATTGTTACAAATATAATAACCTCATAATAATAAGATTGTTACAAAGATAATATAATCTAATTATAATAAAAGTTGTTACACGGTTAATATTGAGATTTGAAATTAATTTAAGGATAATTATGGCAATGCAATAAAATTTTAAAGAGATTTTCTCCCTTCCCCTCCCCTCTCCTTCTAAAAATTGAACCAAACACTTCAAATTAAAAATCTCTCCTCCCCTCCCCTCCCCTCCAAAACTCTCGAACTAAACGGACCCTAAGATACTATGGATACAAATGGTTCTATAAATTACTTGTTATTTTGTTTTTATTGTCTTTTTTTCTCTTTTTATTTTATGTTTGTTTTTATCGAACTTAAGGCTTCGGTGTAGTGATAGAAAGATAGACATTTGAAAGGTCTCAAGTTTAATGCTCTTAGAGTTAGGTAAATGTAAATTGTTTTGTAAACGCTTTTAAAATCTGGGGTTAAATATGTTTTTGGTCCCTACATTTTGCCCTCCTTTGACAAATAGTCTTTACATTTTAATAAATGTTTTTAAAATCCCTAAATTTTTTCTCCTTTAGCACAAATAGTCCCTGCTGTCAAATAATTAAGGAGAAGCTGACATGGCAGCTAGTGGACCCCATTCTTTTAAGGGTTAAATATGTTTTTGGTCCTTATATTTTGCTTGACTTTGAAGAATAGTCCTTACATTTCAATAAATGTTTTTAAAATTCCTACATTTTTCCACCGCTAACAAAATTGGTCCTTGTCGTCCATTTTCGCTCACCGGACAAACGGAACATGCCACATAGATGCCATCAAGGACATTTTAGTAATTTTCAATAAAGTGCAGGGAGATAATTGATTTTTCAACTGAACTTTCTCTCTAATCTTCATCATCTCTCCACGTTTTCTCTATTTCTCCCCAACCACCATCAGCCCCACACACCCATCCTCATCCACCACCGTCCTCTGCACCATCAATTTGCTCATATTTGTTCTCTCTCTTGTCGCTGTTGGCGACATCCTCTTCTCCCTCACGCTGTGAGGACCAGATTTAACTCTTAAAAAAATATAAGGACTAAAAACATATTTAACCCTTAAAAAAATGATGTCCACTAGCTGTCACGTCAGCTTCTCGTTAATTATTTGACAGCAGAGACTATTTGTGCTAACGGAGGAAAAATGTAGGGATTTTAAAAACATTTATTGAAATGTAAGGACTATTTATCAAAGAAGGACAAAATGTAGGGACCAAAAATATATTTAACCCTAAAATCTGTCTTGGATATATTATCACATCACCATAAATAAAACAAAAAGAAACTTTTATCGTCAATAAATTTCCCTAATCTTTTCTTAATTTTTTTTTTTTAACTAACTCTTCAATTTCTAAAGGAAATAAACTTTGATAATTTAAACTTCCATCAAAAGATAAGCAAAATCTAATAAAAAATTATTTTACCCATAAATTAAAGGGTTAATTAAGTTTTTAGTCCCTATAAAATAAAATCACAGTTTTTAGTCCCTGTGACATTTTCCTTTAGCATTTTAAGGACCAATGTTGATGAAAATTTTTGACAGAGACTAAAAATGCTGAAGGAAAAATTTTATAGGGATTAAAAATGTTGATGAAATTTTTTATAAGGACTAAAAAGTGCAATTTTATTTTGTATGGATTAAAAACCAAATTCTGAATATTTATAGAGACCATTCACTTAATTAATCATAAATTGAATTCACTAAACAATTTATCTTTGATACACTAAAAAAAATAAATTACATTAATAGGTTTAAAAATAAAATAGCAAAAGAAACCCAAAACGACGACGTTTAAATGTTCCAAGTTTTTCACGCTCTTCAGAGTACAAATACGTAGAGATGTTAATAGAGCCTCAAATTTCAAAGCCCACTTAAAAAAGCCCCCATCAAGCCTACTAAATTAAAGCCCCCTAATTGAACAAAATTATTTGGGGTCAAACCCACTATAAAATCTTTTTATTCGTGGGCTTAAAAAAGGCCCATATTAATTAATTCAAAAAATAAAGGGTAAAAAAATTTATTTTTTCGATAAAAAAAAGGTTTTTTTAGGTAATTTTTTTTTACGTAAAAAGAAAATTTAGGTAAAAAAAAGTTTTTTCTTATGTAAATTTTTTTTTTTGGTAAAAAAAGTTTATTTTTTTTTAAAACTTAAAAAAAAAAAATTATGGGCTGAAGCCAAAACTTCAAGCCCAACACCTCTTCAAATACGAAACCTTTCTTACTTCCTTTACAAGCACACAAGATTCTTCCAGTCTCATCGATAGCGAAACCTAAACACTCCAAGGTTCATCGTTCATTCAATTCAACCAATACCGGGTAATTACTCTGTTCCTCCATTCCAATCATTTGTTCTACGAAATTTTTGAATGTTTAATTTGATTCAAACCCTATTCCCCTTTATCGAAATTAGGGTTTTTCTTTTTCCGAATTTGTGAAATTTTTGCGCTTTTGGGTTCGAATTAACTGCAGATTCAGATTTATCTATGGCGACTGAAGCAAAGGCTGTGACTGAGGATGTCAAGATCGATCTATTCGAAGATGATGATGAATTTGAAGAGTTTGAAATCAACGAAGGTATGAATCTGTAATCCCGTTGCTTCGCTGATGCAATTATCTTTGCTTCTGTTTTAGGTTTACATGTAGTTAAGTGATCCTAAGAAATTTTCAGTGATGTTATCATAAAATGATTTATAAGTGATATTCATTAGTTTGCTTTCGTGGAAGAAATGAAGTAGGGATTTCTTCGTGGATTGTTGCACATTTGAGCTAGACTTTGTGTTTTTGGTATTCAATTAATTGCGCGGTGGTTATGAAAATTTAATCTATCTAGTATATCAGTGCAACTAGCTTATTTGAGTGTATCTACTAACATGATCATTTGTGAGACTGATTGGGAGAACTTATGGAAACAACTTATGACAGATCACTTTCATAAGCTCTCCATGATAGTTTATGAAACAACTTATAACTTATATGAAAGTAGTTTGAATTTATTTTATCCTTTGTTTTAAAAATTGCTTATACATAAGCACTTATTTGGTAAGCGCTTAATTAAGCTGTATGTCCAACCATAGCCCAATCATGTAATTTGAAATGTATTTGATACTTCACCTCACCACTTTATTTCATGTATGAAATGATATGATATTTAAATATACATATCTACTATTAAATCATATATACTTGCAAATGTCTAAACTTTTGTATACATAATTGTCCAGATTATATAAAATGATGCAACATTTAGATTCGCTAGATTCGCAGTGTACATAGCGTTAATGAAGATGTAAATTTGCTAATTTTCACACTTGGTATCAATGGATCCCTTGTGTGTGTGTGTGTCTCAAAGTGCATGCAAACTGTAATTTTATGCCACTACTCACTTCTCATGGGTGTTGATCCTATTTCTCATTAGGCATGAACACTTCTAGGGTGAAAATAATAGGACTTATTTAATTGCCTGAATCTCATTTAGTTTTATTGGCATTTGTATGTTAATTGGGTTCACCTATCCAACTTTTCTTGACGACTTGAATTTAGGAGGTTTTGGATTTCTGCCGTTGCACTCACAATCTAATGTTGCTTCCTATTTCTTTTTGCGCCTCTTTGTTTTACAACTTACAGAGTGGGATGACATGGAGGAAGGGAAAGAAGTAACTCAACAATGGGAGGATGATTGGGATGATGATGATGTTAGCGATGATTTCTCTGTTCAGCTGAGAAGGGAGTTGGAGAAGACTACTGATAAGAATTAAACCACCTGCTGGCTATTTTTGTTTGATATGAGTCATATGACATGTGTAATGTGTTACAACTTAGGTATTTGAGACTTTGAGCTCGGTGTGTTTTCTTACTTACGAAGAAATTAAACTATGCCTTGTTATGAAGGAAATGTTACTAAAACAGCACACAAGGACATAGTTCATGTGTTCATTCTTAAAAACTGCTGCGTAGAAGTTACTGAGTACTTGTTTTTTAACTGAGTTCTGTGATTATGATTAGATGGCATCTAGCTTTATGTTTGACTCACAATCTCAATTTTATTCTGTTTCATTTATATTTGATTTTGGGTTGGATTTGCTTTTTCTATGAAGAGTGTGTTGGCATATAATTGTTTTATTATTGATGCTTAAGCTTTTAACCTTTGAAGTTTTGAGTTGAGATCTTTTTATAAGCTTTCATATAATCATATCTAGCCAAAAGATTCCTATTGTTTAAGCTGTAGAAAATTAGCATGTTACTTCTGACTGTTATCTAGTTACGTGAGAAGGCTCTTTTGTTGATAAATGTCACCAAACTTACTTAGGTCTTCGCTATACGTGTTGATATTCTCTAGCTTTATTGGTTTAAGCTTGAAAAAAAGGTGAGAAATAATGTCCTAATATTATAGACTTCTAGCTAATATCTCCATCTTTCCTCAAGTTCCAATTGCTGCTAGATGTCAGGATAGTTTTTTTTTAAGTTGTCAATGAATTTGTTTTGGTTACCCTTCAGATTTTAGTTTAAGTTGTGACTTCTAACTAATAATGTTCTCATCATATCACTAGTCTCTGAAGCCGTCAATGAATTTCTGTGTTTTGGTTACACCCTTCTGATTTTTAAAGACCGTTCTCCTCATATCACTAGTCTCTGAAGCTGTCAATGGATTTATGTGTTTTTGAAACGAAATTAGGCTTTGTGTTATCCTCAACGGAGATACCCCACTTATAGAATATGGTCAATAGCAGATATTAAGTAGCTCGTGTGATCAAATGTCCACTCTTGTATCATAAGATTTTCATTGAAACGATTTTCATTGAAAGTCGATCATTTCTCTTTCTCTGCTTGTTGTTTTATTCTCTGCTTATTGTTTTAACTTGTTGACTACGTCATGGTTACATGCTAGTTACAACTAGTTGAAATTTTCGACAGAACATGCACGTGTTATGTAGATAGTAATCTATCTGCCTATCCGCATAATCTTAATTTCTTGAGATATTGATGGCAATCTATCTTGCCTATAAGCAATGGCAGTCTCAATTTTTTTTAAACGGCACTATTCTTTTGCAATATACAATTGTTAGTATGTTCTTGTCAAAAAATTCGTTGGTATGTTTTATTAGAAGTTAAAATTTGAATCTCAGCCCTTTTTCTTTCACAGTTCAACCATTCAAGTTATACATTAAACATCTACTATACTGATAATTCTCACATAATCCATTTCATTTTGCACTCCCACGTTTTTTTTTCTTTCTGTCCTGAATACCTCTCTTTTTTACACCACTCTCATCCCGACCATGGGGTAGTGGGAGAATCATTATGGTTTACAAATCTATGGAAAAGTTGATAATAGCACCTGATATATGTTGTTAAACATGCAACGGTGGTTTATCATCTACTAATGAAGGGATGCCGAGAAGTATTAGGATATGTATACGTACCAAGTAAAACCACAACAAAGTGCACAAGATACAATCACATAGCCACAAACAAGCAATAGTACACTTGTGCCCATTCACTAGGACGAAAAGACAACGAAACAGTCACTATATTTGTAGTGGTTCATAATGTTTCAGCTCAAAACCTGTCCACAACACCCAGCAATTTGGATGGATAAGCATTTCATAGAAACCAACCACAAAGAATGATGTTTGACCCTTTCTACAATTGGCATGAAATTAAATTCATCCAAGCACTGAAATTAAGATTGTAATTCAATAATTGGTGATAAGAAGGAAAAAAATCAAAACTTATGTGTGAAGATACGATTACTTGGGTAGTAGAAATATATTTTGATCGTCCTGTCATGTAAAATGTTGCAGGAACATTTGATATGTTGGGGGTGAGGGTTTGAATCCGCAATTCTCCACTTCTCAGCATTTAGTGGTGTGTGTTTCGCCGCTAGACTCTTTGAAAAAAAAAAAATAGAAATATTTACTATCTTACCAAAAGGTAATAGAAAAACCCCAAAAATATTACACCTGGAGCTCAAATCCAGCTAATTTTTCAATTCAACAACATGATAGCACTTTTTGAATTGCCTTGATCTTTATGGCATTTCAATTTGTACAATATCAGAATCAGCACTTCCTTCCCTCATAATTACACGTGAATGAACCCATGTTCTACAAATTGGACAAAAGGGTGTCTTGTGAATCCACAAATCAATACACTGAACATGAAAGCTGTGGCTGCAATTAGGCAACAACCTACAAGCATCACCAACCTTAAAACTCTCCAAACAAACAGCACAATCCACAAGGTTGTTGTTTCCTTTCTCTGGTTGTTCCACATAATCAAAACAAGGAAGGTTCTTCAAGTCACCAATACTGTCACCACCAAACATTCCTTTTGCAGTGCTCCTAGTACTACTACTCTGGACTTGCATGTCTTCACTATTATCATCCCTTCTAAAGGCCCTTCCAACTATGCAGAAATGAATAGACACCAAAATAGCAATCCCAACAAATAAGATTATCAAAGAAATTACAATCTCCATCACCATAACTTGGCCTAATTTTATATCAGCTTGTAAAAAAAACCAAGTCAAGCTTCAAACATGCAATTTGTTTTTATGATACAATTTGTTTGCTTCGAACATATATGTGTTTGATTATGATACAATTTGTTTGTTTGTTCCTCAATGACAAAAGGACAATATAGAGGCTCAATCACAGATTGTAGCTACGGCAAGCTACCTGGCTGCATTCATTGTCACTTATTTATGTTTAATTATTATTTTTAATTAGAAAATGACCCAGAAAGCTGAAAGCTTGTTTTTATGATTGAGTTGTTACACCAGATATATTATTTTGCTGCTATAATTTTGAATATATAAAATTTAATTTAATTTTGTGTGGTATTGGTTTGGGATCTGGGAGTGTGCTCCTCCTCGAGGTCTCATGTTTGATTTTCTCCGGTGCCAATTTTGGTGGGCTAATTTAACTTCTTCAAAAAAAAATTAATTTTGTCTTCAATTTACACACTAAAATTTAAATAATAGTTTCCTTTTTCTTTTGAGAAATTGATTAGCACTAACTGTATATAGATCCAATTTCAGCTAGTGTTCAAGTCAACTAAAGTCCAAAACAAAACTGAAAAATATATAATAATAACAAGGACAAGTATAGAGAACTAATATTTCCTAAAAAAAATATACATAAAGAAAACTAGTATAATTTAATTATAATTTAATTAGGACATTACATGTGTTCATAGGGGAGCCAGGGTGACATGGTGGGGCGTAGTATATAACAATTTGGTACACAGCCTTATGGCCTTGATCATAAGTAGCATTTGGCACTAACCTTATACAAATACTCATTTCAATTCTTATTTTATCAGCAACTAATATTAAATATTCTACCTATTACAATTATCAATTTCAATATGGATAAATTTGCTGGAATTAAAACAAAACAACAAGAACGAAAAGCAAAAGGTGATATACTTGTATGGATTTTTATTTTTGCAGAAACTAAAAACTAAAATGATGTATTTTCAGGAACCAAAAACATTTAAACCTAAACTATATATTATTAACATCAAACATTCACTGCTAAAAAGAAGAAAAACAACAAATGTGATGTCAAGTCTGGGGCTATATATGTTTTTGTTATACATTGCAGTATTAGCTTTTTAGGGTGTCATGATTTTCAATATGTAGAATCCATTCAGAATTCACAAAACTTTGCTACAATTAATTAATTGAGATTGAGATGCTGTTGACTATTGTAGATGCTATCACATCAAATAAAGTAGACACTTTTATTACTATTGTAACTTTGATACATATAATTATTGCCATCTTTCTTTAATCTCCATTTATACTTGCTGAACTCAACACATTGTTAACTAATCTTAACACAACTGGTTTCCATTTTTTACTTTTTGTCTTTGAGGAACTTCAAAAGAAGAAATTATGTTTTTTAATCTCTGCACCATGCCGTTGCGGTTAAACAGTTGGTTGAATAAAATATGTAAGAATAATGTTGTTGGATGAGATAGGCATCAAGCAGTTAAGCGCAATAATGCAGGTCTACCTCCAAATAATGGTCCTTGATTAGATTTTTTTTATTGGTTGAAATTTTATATGGGAAAGGTAGTTGTTTATTAATGGTTATGAAAGATTTTTAATCATGTAATCAGCAGCATTATGCATTTTGTTTTTGGCGTAAACTAGGTATCATCTGCGTGCAATTGCGGAGACAAATCCCTCGAACCTTGTGGGACCCAAATGAGTGCTAATCAAAAAAGAATGCTAAGAAGCAAGAAAGAACTATATCCTACTTTCATTCCATCCTCTATACTCATTCAAAGTAGACCATTGCTCCACCACCTTCTTTTGAAAAGAAAAAAAAAACTGCGAGTTTTGAAGCAAACAACACACTGAGACAGAAAGTAGAAGTAAAAGAGTACCTAGCAAATAAGTTTACAGCAGTATCATGAAGATCTTACAAGGTTACAAGGCCAGTCCAGCAAGAGGTAACTAAGAAAATGGATATACATAAGAATTGACATGTTCCCTCTATTGTATATAGTTCTCTCATCTTGTCTGTTTTTTTTACCAAAGATACAAATATTGATTCCTTAATATTTTATTTGACTATGAATCAAGGCCCTCGGCGTTTACCGAAGCAGAGACAACCTTGCTGCTGATCGAAAGGGATCATACCTCCACCTTTGGATGTGTCAATAGCCTCCAGCATGGCAACTACCTCATCCATTTCAGGTCTCTTATCAGGATTCGCATCCCAGCATTTTTTCATTACATTTGTCACAGAACTTGGACAACATCTTGGTATTTCTGGTCTTACATTCTAAAAATTCAATCCAAATTAATATATCGATATCATGTATTCATTTTTGATTCAACAGAAACTAATCTATGGAAGAATATATACCTGGCGAACAACGGCTGAAGTAATCTCTGAGAAACTTAGGTCAGGATATGGCATGTCACAACAATATATTTCCCATAAACATATGCCAAAACTATATACATCACATTTCCTGTTATAGGGGTTGCCATTTAGAACCTGTAAACCATCATTCACCCATTTGTCAAATAAGTTAAAAGTTAATTACTTAGACTTTCTCTTTGATCAAATGAAAGCTTACTCGTGACCTTTTTCTTTTCATGTTTGCACAAAATATCGCGGTAAAGGTTTCAAGGTAAATTGGCCACAAACCTCAGGAGCCATGTAACCAAGTGTACCAGTCTCCCCGGTCATGTCATTAGGATTCGACGCTTCAATACGTGCAACACCGAAATCAGCAATTTTAACGGTGCGAGACTTATCCAACAGCATGTTCTCTGTCTTTACATCTCTGTGGACAATCTTCTGAGAGTGAAGATAATTCAGCCTGCATATCCAAGTGAATTCTATTTGAGCGATCGAAACATATTATGAGTCAGTCTTTGTTCTCGACAAGTACTAAATCACTATTACATTGAGCAAACAATTCAGAAAGGAAAAAAAAAATGAATACCCTCTTGCCATATCAAGTGCCAGCTGGATGACAACCTTAAAAGCTAACTTCCTCCTCCTATTTTTGATTAAGAATGATTTCAGTGCACCTCCAGGAAGATACTCTACAACAACACAGCAAATATTGTTTGGCATGCTAATTAGACCACTGTCGGTTTGTATCTGTAATTCAGATGATCCCATTGTTGCCCCTATAAACTAAACACAAAGAAAGAAAATTGTTAGGAGTCTCACATTAAGCAGATAAAAGTGTTCAGTGTGTTACTTAAAACTGAAAGCAAGTTGTTATAGTAGACAAGTGAGTAACCGTTTCCTGAAAACAAAACTGTCACTTGATAATGCGAGTTTTGTATGATCTCACACCTTTTTATATGCAACATTTCAATCCACAAGAACAATTAACAACAGTCAACAGCAATAAGGGAGAGTTGAAGCTAATGAAAGGAAATGTACCTTAGTTACATTAGGATGATTAAGTTTATGCCAAACAATGACTTCTTGCGTGAATGCAGACCTGAGTCCAGCAATTTCAGCTTCTGTCCGGTAACCTTCTTCACCCCAATCCAGCATTTTAACTGGACATTAAGTAAATAATCCCAAAAGAGTTAAGTGTTATTGTTAGTTTGTTACATAACATGCACAGTAAAGTGCATTTTAGATTTATAGAATCCTCACAAAATTAAAATCAATCGATCGTTCACCGGTCTTGGTCTGTGATTCTCTGTCAGTATAAATTTTTGTCCCTTTCCACAACCAATCTAACAATAACATGCTACGTGTATTCAGTAACCACACAAGAGCCAATTTAAATTGACTTATTTGAGCATATCTACTAGCGTAAACACTTTGAGGCTCCCTGAGAGAGCTTATGGAAACAAGTTGTGACGTGTACATAAGCTATTTTCACCTAATTTCAATAATCTCTCTAGGATAGCTTATACATAAAACACTTATATAATAAATACTAATGATATAAGAGTCTAATTAATCTGATTAGCCCAACCAGGGCAAACAACACCAACTTGGATAACACGTTTTCAGATGCGAAACATTTAAATCTTCTAATGAGAAGCAGAGGGCACAGTAATTTCCAAAACAGCCCATCATCAAATCATTGTAAAAGTCAATTCTTTTTAAAGAAAATAAAAAATCAAAGCTCCCCCAATGAAATTGAACTGAGAAAATTTTGAAGTAACTTTGGATGAAATCCATTAAGATTTTTTTTAATTACATGGGTTGACTCAATGATTCTTATTTATTTGAAGTGAATCAACAAGACAACATCAACGGTTTGTTTGAGTAAACCACCAAATTAATCTTTGACTTTGTAAAACACTGTTAAAGAGGTCCGGGTCCCTATATGAGATTACGAATATTTCAAAAAGATCTCTAACTCTATTTAACTATCAAGTTGATCCCTGTAACTAACCACTTACTATCAATTAGATCCTATATTTTAACAATTTTCTATCAATTTGGTCTCTATATTATTTAACATTACCAATTCCTAGCATGCTCTCAAAATGACTAATATAAGTCAATTTTGACATAGAACTTTTTGAAATATTCATAATCTCAGACAACTATTTAAAAACTGAAAACAAAAAAAATAATGAATTTTTCAAATGAAACTTAAGAAAGTTACCAGCAACATCTTGGCCATCATAGAAACCACGATGAACAGTACCAAAAGTGCCACGAGCTAAAACACTCTTGATGATGAGGTTAGAAGGGTCAATTTCCCACTCTTCTCTTTGCTCCATGTTATTACCACCGGTAGTAGCAATAGAGTTTGAGTGATCATGAGAAGAATCATCATTTACCTTGTTGAAGTGTTTCTCAAGTTGTTCATCTATGGTCTTTAGATCAATTTGATCAGCTCTCACAAACCCATCACTCTTTTCCATCATTTTTTTTCCAAACCCTATCTTCTGAGAATGTGATTATTGGTGCAGCATAAATATAGAATAGAGGGGACATTGATTGAGGTAAAATGTAGTATTATGGTAGATAGATAGAGTGTTTGAGTTGTCGTTTGATGATGTTAATGTTCATGTTTCCCTCCCTCCGCAAAATCATCGTTGGGGTCTCCCCAATAATCCAAGTTAGCACGTGGAATTGTCTGTACAAAACATTTTTTGTTTTCAAAATAAATAAATATGAAAAAGTTGAAATGTTGCTCTCGTTGAGAGTTGAACTCAAGACCTCCCGCTTACTAAACGGGTGCTCTAACCAACTGAGCTACGAGAGCTTCATGTTTATTTGGTATTTCATATATTATATAATTTAATAAATAGTATTTTAAAAATGTTATATGTCATTAGTTGTTCATCATGGCTTAATTATGCTCTTATTGGCAATTCGCAGTTATTAACATTCAACATTTTTTCCTTTGGTTTGAGCTCTTGGCTTATTCCTCTTCAATTTGTCTATGCTTTCTTTCATATTATATGTTTTATGTGTCTTATTGAAAATATAATTAGCTAAACATTAGTTAGGAGTATTAGTTAGTAGTTAGTGAATAAGGTATTGTCATTCAATGATTAACTAATGTATTGTCCCTGCATCCTTTGGATAAAACATGAATAAGGTTATGATTTGTATTATGTATGTATTTCATTTCAAAAAATAATTAAATTATCAATCGAAATAAATTTGAAATTAGAATGATGGTTTTTGTATGAATGTTTTGGGAATTAATATAACAAAATGATAATCAAAGGAACTTGAAAATCATATATACTTCAAATCGAATCTAAAAAGAAAGAAGGGAAATATCATCATTCATCAGTTAAAATAAACTTGATATTGTCAATGAAATGTTAAAATTGTATTAGACTCAAATCCCACGCTATTAAATAATGTCCAATACTTTCGTAAGTGTAAACCTAGTTTACACAGACAATTAATGTATACCCCCTCTTCTCTTATCTATTTTTGGTCATCTCTAGTTAGCATATACTACTAACAGTACATATCCCTCATTATTATTCAAAGAACAAACTTTCAATCTTGAACAAGAAAATGTATTCATTTAGAACAAAGAGAGGGAGTCAAGGGTTGCTTTATGATTTGCACAATCATGAACTAATTTTTCTCAAGACATGTGGTTTTTAAAGAAAATGTTTTTCCTATTCATATTCATCTTCTAACAACCTGGCGGAGCCCTTCATGGGTTGGGGTGAGCCACAACCCATCCAAAAAAATTAAAAAATTAAAAATTATAGCTTTAATTTGCAAGATTTTAAACAATTTTGTATGTTTTTTATTTTCGGCACATCCAAATCTCCGTAAAGTGGTGTAGTGGTCCACCTAAAAAAAATCATAGGTCCATTTTGTGAGATTTTTTAACGGTTTAAGATTTCGGCAGTTCCAAAAGTTGTTTGCGTGATTTTTGTCATGTATATGTTTGGCAGGTTAGCGGAGGTTTACAAATCTTCTAATTTGTGGGGGTTTCAAACCTCTCTTATATTTTTTGTCAGCTGAAAATTGTTCCAATTAACATTTGTATTTAAAAAAAAAAAAAAGTTTCATAATTTAGCGGCCCACCCAAACATTTTTTTCTGACTCCGCCACTGAAACCTGTTTATAATATTCTTCTTCTTATTGCATCTAATTTTTCTCAATTAATATATATTAGTCTCCACATGATGAAATTGTTCCTCCTATTATTAAAACTTCTATTGAACTTACTACTTCTAATGTTAGTATTTGGCTTAAATGCTCTTTTAGTCCCCTAAGTATTTAATTGGTATCGCTTTGGTCCCTTAACTAAAAAAAAGATTGTTTGAGCACTTTAAGTTTTTTTTTAGTCTCGTTTTGGTTCTGTTAGGTTTCCGTTATCTTAATATATATAAATGTTAAACAGTTCTGATATGTTTGCCCTAATTAATCTCGCCTTTTTTGGTGGATCTAAGTAATTTTTATGAAAAAAAGAGTTTGCAAGGAATTGAACCAGGTACCATATGCTTTCACTTTACAACTATAACCGCTATGCCACTTCTACTTTTGTTGAAATATTGTTGCTTCCAAAAATGAAATACATGACTAAAACATTTTTTTTAAATCCCCAACCGCCCTAGCGGTTTCCTCTCTCATAGCAGTTATTTTTTATTATTAGTAGTACCTTTATTGATAGTAGTTCTTTTTTCATTTTTTTTGGTGTACGCTTACTACGTTTTACGATATTAAAGTTGCATCTTTAAAATTGTAGATAATTTGACTGATCCAGATGATAATTTTATCATTA
>Ga0315914_1002080_pt1 | contig 30578 bp, 14 predicted proteins | sample MpolenodulesMG_FD_203920 | JGI IMG/M metagenome (GOLD analysis project Ga0315914, IMG submission 203920) | Medicago polymorpha root nodule microbial communities from Los Angeles, California, United States - elongated nodules | ecosystem: Host-associated > Plants > Roots > Nodule | place: USA...
ATATATTTAAATGGAAAGGAAAAATAACAGGGCATGTGTAATTTATTTACTTCATGTCCTTTTAGGCAATCTTATTTTTTACCTCAAAATACCAAAAGCACACACTTTGCAGGCACAAAAGTAAAACCATAGAGTAAAATCTTGACATTGAAAGCATCAAACACGCTTGGTTGAACAAGGAAGGTTCCAAAACCACTAAGATGTTGGTGACGTAAACAACTATAAATGAAAAGGAAATATAATTCATTGCTGACCTCTTTTGTTTTTCCAGAAGCGAGCTGGTATATAGAGAGAAGATTATTACATTCAGGCCTTTCAGGATTGTCGATTTCCAAGCTGTTAGATTCACCACAGTGCATAATTAAAGTACTTCAAATCCACCAAATTTTAAAATATTTATAGACAACAAGTAAATGAAGAGAAAAGGTGAGCATTTAAAGACAAAGGCATGAAGCCTCGAAGAACCGTGAGCATTATATAATTATAAAATATCATTAAAAAGGGATAATAACAATACTAACCTTGGAAACGAATCAGTTTTGCAACGTTTGATCTTGTTTGCTATAAGCTAAAAAACAGAATAAATAAACTCTGAGCAAGAGAAAGGAAACATCTACAGGGCAAATAGCAAACTTAGCCATATATCAATATGCAACTTGCAAAAGAATGCTTCAATCAATATGGGTAACAGAATCATCATTTAGTTTAAATCCACATAATCTTTATATAATATGTAAACCACCACATGCTAAAGTCCAGGGAATCAGCCATGGAATGCCTGACCACAAGTAAATTTTAACCCAAGTGTCCAATAATAAAATTAATGTAACCTGATAAGTAACTGAGAATGGGATCAAAATTTTTGAGGTTTGTTCATTGTTTGCACAGCTTTGGGTCTAAGGTTCTTTGTTGTCAATTCTGGTTTTTTTTTTTTTTGTGTTGTGGCCATCTGGTTTTTAGCTCTTCTTCATTTGCTCTGTTTTTGAGTCTGTTTCTGCTCAACTTTCTGATCTGTACGCATCGTTTAGGTCCAATCTGGCTTGCTAATGTGCAATTCTTTCTAGTTTGGTTTTGTACAAGTTGTAGTTTGTTTCTGACTCGTTGCAAACCAAGCGATGCTGCCAGTTCAAAGTTGTTTGTGAGTATTTTTTGTCATGTCACTCTTATCCCACTGTGCTTTCTACCTTGTCGATTTAGTCTATTGCAGACTCTCTAGCCATTGATCTTAGCACACTACAACAGTCTATCGTAGTCCCTTCGTCAAACCAAAATCATGGTTGAGTAGTTGGCACCAGCGACATACGACCTTCCCACTTAAGTTGGTTGTTTTGGTAGTCCCATTGTCCAACCATAGTCCAGACTCAGCCATCAGCACCAATAACAAAAAAAATTGTGACTTCGTTCAAACTTAAGTTGGTTTTTTCAGGCAAAGGACAACTTCTGGCCCAATAATATTTTGGTTTGCCTGCAATTCATAAAAGTTGATTGCAATATTTTCTCTTTCAAATGATAACTTAAATCTTAGTAAACTTGAGCATAAGGTAGACGATTTAAATCCAAATTCCTTTTAACGGTTGACTTATAGTTTTCCTTAGTTTACCTCTACCTTTAACTATGAAGGTGTCCTCCATCTAGTCTACCCTCCTTCCTGGTCTTCTCATACATGCGACGAACTCTCCCATCTTTATACCAGCAAATTTATTTCATTCGTAATTCTTTACTTTCTTGTTTGGAAACTCTTACATCATTAAATTTTTATCTTTGTAACAGTAAGCTTACTTTCTGGTTCACTCTGTACTTCCCAGCATTCAATGTCATACAACCAAGATGAGGATTCATAATAGGAACTGACAAACCATCCATCGACTTTCAACCAAATTCACACATTTGTTTCGAAATAAAAATCAAAGTTGTAAGTTTATACAATTATACTAATGTAAATTCAATACTTTTTCACAGTTGAATGCTACAGAGTACAGATTGCAAAACAAAGCTTATGATCAGATACCACACTTGCTCAGATATGCCATATGCAGTAAAAATCACAATCGATGTCTCTAACATTAACCGGTTACAAGCAACAAAAAATTCTAACATAGATCAAATGCAAACAGTTCAGAAAAGAAAAAAAACATATACACCATGCAACAAGAGCTACAAAAATAAATAAACAACATAAGCAAATTGTTTCTAGTGAATATAATTACTTACATCTTTAGGATCAAGAATATTGATTCTGGATTGATCAGAAGGTGCAGACTTTGACATCTATAAAATTGAACCCGCAACACTGTCAGAATAAATTTATAAGTTCAAATAAAAACAATAATGTTCTTCAGTTCAATTTCCAAGCAAATGACATCCATAGCATACAGTGTTACTATCATATGATACTACATGTGTCCCTTATTGTAAGCTCCTTTTGTCATTTTCACATTTATTAAAGAGTACTCCCTCTGTTCCCTATTATAAGCAAAAAAGACATCAACTTTTTTTTCTCTCTAATATACACAATTTTAAATACCTTCACAATTTTTTATGTTATTATTCCCATAATACCCTTCATTAAATTAGAGTTTGATTTTCCAATACCACCTTTAGTTGTAACAATTCCCCGTGCCACAGCACTGGTTAGCTCTAGAGTAGGCAGCAATGGAATAAAAAGAGATATAAAAAGATCATTTCAAGTTCAATATAAAAGACTTCTAGCACGGACAAATCAAAATTTTCAATGAAAAATTGGCAAAGAATAATTAAGTAGAAAGAAAAAGAATAGTGGGAGATTTCTGTTTTTAAGGAGTGAACATGTAAAGGCGAGAGCAATAAAAGGAGGTGCACACAAGATGCTGTTTTTTTTTATATATTTATTCATAAAAGGTTATTTTTGAAAATGCCTATGTTTTTTATTAAATCAAAAATATTAATTGACTTTAACTGATTTCCTTAATACGTGTGAAGTTAGTTAAATTTGCTTAATAGAGAACGGAGGGAGTAGGTAGTTTATTTAATGTATCTATTTTATGTATGGATATTCCTGAAATATCTTCTGTAAATACATGAGCTGAACTATGACTTCTCATCCCTCAAGACTCTTATTAGTACTAATTGGAGATATATTTGAAATAAAATATTAAATGTGTCTAGTAATTTGAAATGTGACTAATGTTTAGCGAGGGAAAAACCAAATGGGGCATATATTTAGGGACGAGGCAGCATATTCTGAATATCTTTATTACAGCTGATAAAAAAATGACATTGCAGCTTAATTTTGAAGAGTTAATATACAGAAGTGTGTGTGTGTGTGTGTGTGTGTGAGCGCGCGCGTGCACATAAGCGGGGGAAAGAGGAAATATTTAAAAAACCTTCGACAGGCCATCGGTTAGGGACATAATCCGAGCTCCAGTTGGAGGTATAAGGGGCTCTGGAACCTATATACCATAAAACTCTGTTAGAAAAACACATTTCAGATGCTTTTTAATTAATCAGCTCATTCTGGTGGGATGAAATATAACTTGCCTTAAATATAGTACCTCCTCGCCTGTCATAAAATGGACAAAATAAAGAATGGTCAAGCCTAACATAAACCTAAAAATGAAGTTGAATAGTGAATGGCTATTATGTCCAATATAAATCCTCACCCGCCTAATTTCTTCCACTTTCTTCCTCCGTATAAATTATTAACCCGTTCAGCTAAGTCACGGGTCAACTCCAAATGCTGCTTTTGATCTTCACCAACAGGGACAAAATCAGACTGCAGACGCATGCTGCATTTTTGTAAGAATTATACTAACTCAAGGTAAATATAAAATACAGAGGTTTCAAAAAGATTACAATCAAATTAAGTAACATTAGCATATTTCCTGGATTTTTCAACTTTCACTATTAGTCTATTACATAATAAATCAGGGGGAATATGAGGTAGAACATAAACTGTTAATTATGAATTTCCATGCGGTATAGTGTCAAAACCCACCTGATATAGAAGTATATCAGAAGCCATCAGAACAGGATAAGTCAAAAGAGCAACCCCAACTTCATCATCTCCCTAAAATCCAATTACAAAAGAATAAGTTATTTGGAGGAATAAATAATACAAGCCAATATGACAAGATAAGAAAGAAAAAGAAAAAAAAAAAGGCCCGGACAAATAATTTATAAAAGTCTTCACCAGCCATCAAGGCCTAAACATCTGAACATAAGTTTTTGCCTTACTTTAGCTGAAGAGCAATAGCTATGAAGTGCGGATACGGATACAGACACGGACATCAGACACGACACGGACACACTGATACCAATAATAATTTGATAAAATCACATAATTCAATGGAATCATATGTGTCGTGTCGAACACCGAAGTGTGTCTGACACCGGGACACGCCTAACCTAAGGAGTGTCCGTGCTTCATAATAATGAAAAAGGTCAATAAGTAGCAGTATTGAGAGCTGAAGCATAGGCAAAGCTCAAAAAGAATGTGGCATGCACACAGGTTCTTTCCATTCAAAATGAAATATTCTTTATATTAAACTATGAATTATGAATAACTGCTTTAATTCCCTACTTGAATATATGCGTGTGTCATAATTTTTTTATTTTATGATTGTTCATAAAATTATGTGTAGGAGTAAGTATTGATACACAATACACATCCACAACCATCACAGAACTTACAACATAAAAAAATAAAAGTCAGTCTGAAGTAAATATCTTATTTAAATCCTATTACTAAAAAATTTATATAATTAAATAATCAAAATAGATAAGTAAAATCAGTCTTAAGTATATATTTTAATCAAAGCCATTTTACTTTTAGAAGATCACTGTCAAGAAAGAAATTTATTGTTTCTAGGAAGAAAGAAAGAACAAAAACAAAATTTAAGCAAAGCAGACTAGATACAAAATAGATAAAAAGATAAATTAATTAAAAAATGGAAATTAGAAATGCATACAGCTATAAACGCACCGCCTTGCGAGATTTCTCTTTAAACTGTATCATTCTGTTTAGCCAACCGATTGGTGTTATAGAACTTAGCAGCCACATCAATTCTACATGTGCACGGACATGAGACTGGACAAAAACTGAAGCCTGTTTGCAGAAATAAATATCATCTAGCCACAATGGACAATGGTTCTGACATTTCCACTATAAATATTATTTCTTTAAAAAAACTGAGCAAAAGTTGCAACGTACCTTTGAAGGATCCACCCCACATGCCAGGTAAATGGCTGCAGTTGACTTTGTATCCTTAGATAATTGTTGTGAGTCATGAGGTAATGTAATCTGTGCAAGAAAAACTGAAGTGGTGAGAAATGGGACATTATCATTCAATGTCTAAAACACAGGAAAGTTGGCTTTAATCAGTAAGTGAAGTGAAGAGCAAAAAGTTAGTCCTCAAATTCCTCTCCAGAAACTAATAGAATTAACCAGATTGTGTTTTAAGCTGTAACCAGATGTATGAACCCTTAAAAAAATCTATAGTTTGTGTCCATTGATTTCCAGTTACCACATTTGATACAAAGTCGAGCTACTATTTATATTACAATTTACAAACAAAATTCATTTACGAGAACTCTGGTTAAAATTTAAACTTGAAGCAAAAGTGTACATTGAAATTGACACAAATGTGGCTTAAACTATTCTGGATCAATATCCTCGGTGATAAACAAATGTGTGAATTCGATTGGCCTGCTCAGCCTGATTGACAAGAAACCTCAAATTAATTGACCTAGTTATGAAGCCCGTTCACACTTGCCAAATAGCATAAGCAGCACAATTAGAAGGAAAATTATGAAATTGAAGAAGATCCTTTAACTTTTCACATTCTAATGCATACCAAAAGATCTAGTTCTATGAGTTCAGGCCTGTATCTCAAACAACAAAAAGAGATTGAGAAAAGCATCATCAGGAATTTAATGGACATACCGCATGCAGATCCACAATGAAGAAAAGTGTATCGTACACATGCTGCAAAATGAAATCAATGTCAATTCTTAAATATCGTGCAACTTTGTGAATAAAGATGGTTTGGGCTGGAACAGACTCAACTGAATTAACTCAGATGTATAATATAGGCAAACCGTACTCATTTGTCTGAGTCACAGTATCCTGCTACCATAAACAGCTTAATAACTAAGCGCTTATAGCATAAACAATTATCATATGTATAAGGTATTTCATAAGTTATTTTGATAGTTGTTTTCATAAGTAATTGTGGAGAGCTTATGGAAATAAGCTACAACAATTTATAAACTAAAAATCATTCATTATCAACAATTTTGAGCAGCTAACAATAAACAAATTATTTGACAAGTGATTTATGAGAATTGAAAAAATATGAAATAAAACAAGCATAACCTGAAGGGCAACCCAATTCTTGATGGCACCAAAGTAGTTTCCAAGGTGAATTGAACCGGTAGGTTGAACTCCGGAGACAACTCGTTTCCTGCAGAAAAATAATGTGTTAGTTGGTTTAGTTAGTTGAATGAACAAAGGATGAAATTGAAATGCGGAATGTGAATTACTTTACAAAGGTCGGGGAAGGAGTGGGAGTTTGTGGAGAGGTAGAGGATAGAGTGGTGCAGCATCGAATGGTGGGTCTGAAGCGAGAACGAAGAAGAGTTGAAGCTGCACACGACCTGTTTGTTGTTATAACTAACTTGTAATCAAAATCGCAATAAAAGATAGCAATAAAGATAAGAGTAAGAGAGTGAGTACAGCGATGGGACGAAGCATGACGGAACCGCGTAATGACAAACCCCCATCTTACTCTTCACGCCTATCGACGCCTCGTGGTGACCTTTTATCGTTTTTGTGCTCCCTTTAGATATACTGGTTGTTAACGATGTAGAGAGAAACAAGTCAGCTAGTACAAAAGTACCAGTAAAAACGGCTAGGGTTTTATCATAGCGACAAAATTTTTGTATGTGTTATATTGACAATCATTCATTCGCTCGATTTTCTAATTTTCATACCTGGTGCTTATTATGGAAATATGTAGGCTATCCAATTTGAATAATGATTATTCACTTTTTTATATAGTGATGTGATGGCAATAGTTCGTACCTTCTCTATTTTCTAATATAATTGGAAGGTTTCTTAATATTTTGATGGTTTTTTTTGGTGTATGAGATTTACATGTTTTAGGGTGCAAATTGACATTAGAAGGTTCAAAAGTTTTTTGTTAACATCCGATATCTATACAAAACGAAGATAGAAGACTATGACTTCAATTTTGATGATATGTTTTGCTTTCAATTGATTCTTTCTCTCTTTTTTTACGTGATTTAGGTGACTTTTGCTTTTGATTGTTTTTTCTTTAGATGACTTTTTATTCTTCTTTTAACTTTTCTTTTTCTAGACATAATATTATTTCTTAGTTTGTTTCGATGAAAGACTGAATAAGTTAGTTTCTCAAATTTTCAGAGAAGCCTAATGAAAAGTTTGAGTAGAGCACGAGTCTATGTACCCTTTACTTTTTAACGTAATGTTGTAATCTTTGTTAAGACAATATATTACATAATACATAAATTTTGCAAGATATCGCGTGCAACCGAATTGTAACACTGAAGTCCGAAGGGTATTCCACAATTTAAGATTTCGTATTTTAATAGTAATACAATTGTATTGTACTTTTTATTTAACATCAACTTTTTTATGATATACTTTATTCCTATATATTAAAGTTAATATGACCCGTGTGACGCACGGGTCGATGGTCTAGTAGGCACAAACAAAAGTAGAAAAAAGAGGGAACACACGAAGATTTGTTTACCACCCAGTTCGGTCAGCAGCTCCCTGAACTAATGATGAGTAACTTTACAAAGAGATATCAAAAAGGTTACAAGAATTAGTCTTCAAACCTAATTCTATCCAAAGTCTCAATCTCTTCACGTGACCAAAAGATTCAATAGTGTTTCCCAAGGTGAATTAATCTCAACCTAGTGTTTGTTGCCAAGAGCAAACTCTACAAACCCTAGTTTTTGTGTTGACTTCTAAACCCTTGTTTTCAACTTCCTCTCTCTCTCTCTAAGATTTTCATTTGGTACAAGGTCTATATTTTTTTTTTTGGTAGATAGACGAAATGACAAAGTCAGTATGAACTCACACACACAAGTGGAGGTACCGGGGTTCGAACCTCGGTCATGGCATCCGGCCTAACAATTCCGGCATTTTGCAGTTGAGTTAGGACTTCTGGATACAAGGTCTATATTTATAGAGAAATATAATTCATAAACTAAATTGACGACGCGTGCGCCGCACGAGTCTTATGAGCTGTAATACATTCCCTATTAGTAAAATGCAATAGTTACTTGAAAATAGACTTTTGACCCATGCAACATATGAGTCTTTTAGATTTATAATGATAGTATTTTTATAAAAATTGAAAAAGCATGGATAGATTTGAAATAATTAATATATGATTTCAAAAAATCAATGATCAGAAACCGTGCAGCAAAGGAATAGGACCAAAAAAAAAGGACGATTTAATTTTTATGTTTAGCATATTCTTGTGATGAATGGGACCAAACATACTTTTCCAGAACTTACTCGTCTCCAAATTTCTTAAACAAAAAACCAAAAACATCCTACCGAATAACACTTCATAATGTATGGTAATAGACAACAATAGTTGTTGACCGCATAAACATCAAAGCAAAGACATATGTCATCGTCTATTAGCTTCTTCTAATTAAATATATGCTTTCTTTTAACAGGATAAACTTGCTACTATATACTATTATTAGACTAGATGACACAAATGGTGATTTGGGAACCAATATACCTTCTTTTGATGCCACTTAAGTTTGTGACAAAAACTTTCTTTCAATCACACATTCAGAGGCAAGCATGCCCAATCATTAATCACATTGTGTCTCCTTGTTTCTATAGTTTTGCTATCTAGTTTATAGTGTGTTTAGATAGCTATCAGAAAAGCAAAAGAAAAAGAAAACTGTAAGATTCATTTGGAGTACATAGCATTGAAAGTAAATGAGATGAAAATAACTTCAATAAAAATCTAGTCATAAAGTTCTCATCTTTGTAAACAATAATTTATAAGAAAAAGTGAATATGTAAAAAACACTTTTTTACATTTCAAGCAATTGGTGGGACTTGAAACATATAGTGTGCACAAATTAGTGAATAAGCTAAGAGAAGAATAAGAAATTAAACTAACGGAATAGTTTTATAAGTAAATAACGATGTTAATGTGAGTACAGAGATGAATTGAGAAAAATTTGTATATTGTTGTGTCTTTTTCTGGTTAAATCAATTTATGGATTTTGTGTTTGGAACTGGCTTCAAATGGTACCTGTGATTGAAGGTCTAAGGGGTACCTATTCATCAATTTAAGTTACTTGCACTCCATCAGTTAATAGGTGCAATTATTTTTTTTTATTTTTTTGGCTATCGCATCGGTCTCCGACCCACCAAAGGTGAGCGACTAATCTGCCTCGTACGTAGAGGCATGCGCACTGGTCAAGCATTGTTCTCCTAGGAATCGAACCCGATATTCCCCGGGTACGTCGTTGGAAGGAGCTCCTTGCCACTGGAGCCCAAACAACTTGGTTAATAGGTGCAATTATTAGTTATTACAAACAAAATTTCCATTAATTTAATTTAATTTAATTCATAAATTTTATCAGAAACCCAGATCCTCATGCATCTTTACAACGTTCGTTTTTATACCATCAAAGCTTCTAAAGCAAATAAATTCACATAAATCATTCAACAACACATGATCAATAACCAGAAAACGAAGAAACAATACTAAGGAAGCAACTTCAATAGAAGTTAATAAAAAAAACTGAAATTAAACGGTTTCTAATTAAAGAACAGAGAAACGAAAACAAAGCACTTCTGAAATGGATCGATTTTCAAATACACTTAATCAACAACACATAATCAAAGCACTTTCAACTTTTTCTTGGTAGATTTTCAAATATTACAACTTTCAGATTTGAATATATATAATGATCATGTTCATGTAGTTACTCTCTGTGTGTTCCAGAATGGAACATATCTGTAATGAAGTTGAAAGTTCTGTTGCCGACATCCATCAAAGTGATATAGAATTGCATGATGGGTTGGTGTTTGAGGGTACATTCGAGATGAACCTCTAAAACAGTGACTACAAACAAACTACAATAATATATGAAAACCAGATTTTTGACCCCGCACGGATTTATTGCAGAGGGATTGACATACAAATCATAAAATACAATATATAATTGGTAACGATGAAAAATATAACACGTGATAATCTATAGTAGACAAAATAAAACAGTTCATAAAATGTATGAAATCTAAAAATATTATAAAAGAAAATCCGGTAATCTTATCAATGATTCGGTAAAAGAAATTTTTAGTACATTGGCACGTAGTTTCATCACACATTGCAAAATACTTTCTCATATACAACGTAAGACGTTACATTGGTATCTTCATCAGTGATCAATATCTTTAGTCCTTCATTGGATGTAACTCTTGAAACAACAACATACAGTTGTCCGTGAGAAAATACAGGTGTTGGTAGATATACACCAACATGTTTAAGCGACTGCCCTTGACTTTTGTTAATTGTCATTGCAAATGATACAGTCAAAGGAAATTGTCTTCGTTAGGTTAAATTACTGCTAACCTAATAAAGCAAATGAGAGAGAAAATATTAGGTTAAATTGCTGCATACCTAACAAAATTAATAAATAAGGATAAGTGTAGAAAATATTGTCAAAAAAAGGGCAAGAGGATAGAAATGAAATTGGTGCGATGCATTTTTTAGATGAAATTTGTTAGGTTAAATTGCTAACCTAATACAGCAAATGGGAGGGAAAATATTAGGTTAAGTTGCTGCAGACCTAACAAAATTAATAAATAAGAAAAGAATAAGTGTAGAAAATATGGTCAAAAAAAAGACAAGATGATAGGAATAAAATTGGTGTGATGCATTTTTTAAATTACTACTAACCTAATAAAGCAAATGTGAGGGAAAATATTAGGTTAAGTTGCTGCAGACCTAACAAAAGTAATAAATAAGGATTGTTGTTGACACATATGCAAATGCTGAAACACATATAAATGACTGAAATACCCCTGCGGCAGTTGACTGTCGATGAAAGGAACCGGCTGCAGTTAACTGCCAAAGTTTCTTCGGTAATTAACTGCCGATACATCAACGGCAATTAAAAAAAAATCTTCATCGGCACTTAAGTACCTTTCATACTTTTTTATTAAAACTCAAGTTAGCTATCTCCTTCGAGATATAATTTTACTTTCAATGATTGCTCTTTTTAGTTATTCATTTTTTCAATGGTGACGTTTAGCATACACAAAGGCATGTTTTTGTGTAGCATACACAAATGTGCTTATTACCATTCATGTAACATTAAAAATATCAATGGCCTAGATGTTATATTATATATGGTGCACCTTTATGTACTCAATCTTTTTCCATTTTCTCCTACCTCTACTTGTTCGTCTTCTTCCTCTAGCACTTTGTCTTTTTTCTAGCCTTTAGTATTCACACATCAAGTTCTTCAATAAGATTATGCGCATTATATTTTATTTTTTTTGCACAAGGCAACAATATCCAATAATAATTAATAAGGCCGAATTATATTTCAGTCATTTATATGTGTGTTTCAGCCTTTGCATATGTGTCAACAACAATTTTCATAATATATAGGGTTAATTGTGTTTTTCACCCCTTTAATATATCTCTTTTCTGGTTTCGCCCCTATAAATTTTTTGGTTTGATTTGCATCCTCGTAAAAAAATAATCCAAAATACCCCCTCCTCAATCCAAATCAGCAAATACGTTGATGTGGTGCTGACTTGGCATTTTTTTCTATTTTTATTTTTTTAATTCGCCATGTGTAAAAAAAAGTCCACATCATATTTTATTTTTAAAATATTTGAAAATTAATGTCAAAAAATAAAAAAAATCCAAAAAATATTAAGATTTAAAAAAATTAAAAAATATTAAGATTTTTTTTGAAATATAAAAAGCAGAAAAATAATCAGATTTTACAAAAAAATTAAAAAATCAAAAAAAAATTATAAGATTTTTTTTATGGAGTTTTTTTTTAAGTTCCGTTGAAACATCGGCAGTTAACTGCAGTCGGTTTCTTTTCTCGACAGTTAACTGTCGCAGGGGTATTTCAGTCATTTAAATGTGTGTTTCAGCCTTTGCATATGTGTTAACAACAATTTTCATAATATATAGGGTTAATTGTGTTTTTCACCCCTTTAATATATGTCTTTTCCGGTTTTCGCCCCTATAAAATTTTTGGTTTGATTTGCATCGTAAAAAAATAATCCAAAATACCCCCTCCTCAATCCAACTCAGCAAATACGTTGATGTGGTGCTGACTTGACATTTTTTCTATTTTTATTTTTTTAATTCGCCATGTGTAAAAAAAGTCCACATCAGATTTTATTTTTAAAATATTCGAAAATTAATTTCAAAAAATAAAAAAAATCCAAAAAATATTCAGATTTAAAAAAATTAAAAAATATTAAGATTTTTTTTTGAAATATAAAAAGCAGAAAAATAATCAGATTTTACAAAAAAAATTAAAAAATAAGAAAAAAATTATAAGATTTTTTTTTTCAAATTAGAAAATATAATCGGATTTTTTAAAATTAAAAAGATTTTAATAAATTATGGAATTTAATTTTCAAAATCCAAAAAAAGCAAATTTTCAAAATAAAAAAAAAAGGTCAGATTTTTTAAAAAATAATTCTGGAAAAATATTTAATTTTTAAAAATCTGTATACAAATTTAGAAAAAATTTAGTTTTTTTATTCGAAAATTTTATTCCACAATTTTTATATAATATTGGGAAAAAAAATCACTTTTCCACGATGATGGCAAAACCCTCTAACTTTGTATCCAGATTTTTAAAAATTAAAAATCATTTTTTTAATTTTTAAAATTTGTTTTTTTTCTTATTTTGAAAATTAAATTCCAGAATTTTTTTAAATCTTTTTAATTTAAAAAAATTCTGATTATATTTTCTGATTTTTTTTCTAATTTTAAATTGAAAAAAAAATCTTATCTTTTTTTTATGATTTTTAAAAAAATTTGGAAAAAATGCGACTATTTGTTTTTCTGATTTTTTAAATTTTTGAAAAAAAAATCAATTTTTATATTTTTTGAAAAAAATCCGACTATTTTTTTCTATTTCGGAAAAAGTCTTAATATTTTTATTGAATTTTTTTCGATTTTTCAAATTTTTGGAAAAAAAATCTGAATATTTTTATGATTTTTTTAAAATAATTTTCAAATATTTTAAAAATAAAATCTGATCTGGTTTTTTTTTTACACGTTGCCAATTAAAAAAAATGCCAAATCAGCACCACATAAGCGAATTTGCTGAGTTGGATGGGGAAAGGGGGTATTCTCAATAAAAAAATTTTACGAGGATGCAAATCAAACCGAAAATTTTATAAGTGCGAAAACCATAAATGACATGTATTACCGGGGTGAAAAGCACTATTAACCTTAATATATATTATTGTTCTTATGAATATCACGTATCAACTTCATTCTGAAATGGTTTTAATACCATTCACATTTGCAAAGAGATTAAACCAAATATAGATTCCCAGAGGCTCGGTTCATCCATCATATGTAACCAAATATTGTATCTTGAAGATCCTGCAAACTATACATTATTAGGCAGTGCAGTGCCTTGGAAAATATTTTGAATGTGCCAAATTCAACTAAAACATGAGCAGTGGGAGGTGTGATGTGGTGTTTGGACATGAGTGGAATTAGACCAAGCTCAATAACATGTTACCTGAATCAGTTACTCCTAATATTCATCATATCCAACCGCCTACTCGGTGCAAATGTGACTATCCGTTCTGGCTTCAGACATATATTGATGATATGTTCAGCATAAGATCCACATACAATGTCCACTGCACTATTGCAGAAGTTCATAATGATGCAGATCTTTTTAAATTGGTGTGGAATTGGCAAGGACATGCTCGTATGAGAATAACCCTTTGGAAAATGGCGCATGTTAAATAGATGAGCTGAGCAATCTACATCTAATTCTTTGTAGTTGTTGTTTTACCATAACAAAACTTGTCAACTGCTGCAAATCAAACATAAAATGGTGTTGTAAACCCGAGCCAAAACAGAAATCACAAAAATAAGTAATTCATTGCTCCTAAAATTTTCTGAAGATTGTTGAATGAATTCACAGAGGAGTTCGGTTGAGAAAAAAATGACAGTGAGAGAGAAGAGGGATAGAAAATGGAGTGAAGTTAGAGGGACACAAATAAGAATTGCAAAAAGTGGGTTTTTGTTGAGAATTGAAAAATAGAAGCTAGTTATTGAGCCGTGTGAGCAACACAATTTTTTTAGCATGGGAAAGTGTTGTGCATTAATGCTAATAGAGGAGTAAGTATATTGTAGGTCGGTGCATTAATTGTTGCATGAGAAGTGGAAAAAATGTAACAATAGCAAGGTATATTTTGAATTTCAAATTTCCCTCTTGTTAGGTCGGCCTATTTGAAATTTCAAATTGCACATATAGAAGTATGAAAAATTTTAGGGTTAACACTAACATCAATTGATGCATTGGATTTATAGGGAAATTTTTAGGGTTAAGTGTTTGCAAACCTAATAACACTAGATCGCCGACCCGTGCGCTGCACGGGTCTTATGAACTGTATAATATAGTCTGTATTGTATAAAGTATATCATAAAAATAAAATAAAAGGTTGATGTTAAATAAGGTCCCCAATTTTTACTTATATTTTAAAATTTTACTTGATAAAAAGATCTTATTAATTTTGATTAAATATAAAGGTCTCATATTTGAAAACTTCTGCTTTCCTGAAAGTCTTTCCAATGAGGTTTACATCATACTCCTTTTACTCCGCGCATATTTACAACTTTGAATTACACCAAATACTTAAAGTACAACACCAGTGTATCACAAACTATACATACATAATTAATAAACACTTATAGTATTCTTGTACAAAAACAAAAAAACACTTATAATATTTATTTGTCGCCTGCACCATTGCTCTTATGCATTGCATGATCTGCACTTTTTTCATTCCAAATTGAGTCATTCTCGTGCAACATTTATGCATAAACCAATATACCCAACAACTAAATTATCTTCCTTCCTACTTCAGTATTTTTAACTTCAACAAATAAGCAAAAACCTGCATACATGTTTGCCAAATGCCCTGCAAAATCAGTCCTGAAACTCCAATAATTAACATATCTTTCTCTTGCAATATAAACCTCAAAAAATTGCATTAGTGAACCTCAAATATGTGTTGAAAGTTCAATGAAGCATTATAACAAACAGGCGGGGAAGGGAAAACTGCAAAAGTAAGAAAAAAAACTAATTCACAAAGAGAAAATTGGTTTACCTTTATGTCTTCTGCATCTTGTGGTTGTTTCTTGTTCTCATGAATATTTGCCAAAGCTGAAACAAAAACCAAACCAGCAACCATAAGTAACACAACCAAAATCAATTTCACAGTTCAGAGGCAACCGAAGTAACAAAAACAAAAACAAAATTATTAGTCAGAGTGAGCACCTACCTAAAACTAATGCAACCCACAACTATCTTCATTGTAGTTGCAAAAATTCAGCTGGTTCTCCAACCTTCGTAAGTAATGCAACTTTAGAGCAAAATTGAAAGAAAAAAAAAGGATTATTCATCAGAGGACCCATCACATAAACAAACACCAACGTTTTAGTGAAAAATGAAATCGAAAGAGATGTAGTTGAGGAAGAAATCGATGATATCTATACCAGTTAAAGAGTGGTATTGCAGCAAGGTTTCAATGCCGCCGTCACCAACCATCAACCTGCTAAGCATCCACAACCACCACCGTCCTCACCAACATCAATCTTCTCACATCTGTTCTCTCTCATGCCGTCATCGGTGACATCCTCTTCTCGCCGGTGAAGACGTTCTCGCAACACCACAACCACGATCATGCCGGTGAAGACCTTGCAACACCGCCTTCACACCATCTTCTCACGCCGGTGATCTCGCAAAACCGCCTTCCCACCATCTCCTCACGCCGTTGATTACCCGTTAAGACCTGCAAGTGACGGCGACATAGAGGATCAGATTGGAGAAAGACAACACCGGTGATGACGCCGGTGGTCGCGAGAGAGAGGTGTGTGAGAGAGGAGGGCAGTGAGAGCCTTATTTTTTTTTGTCAAAGGTTGTTATCTCTATAACTCACGTAGAGAGAGAGAGAGAGAAGGAAAAGTTGCAGAGGGGAAGAGAGATAGAGAGAGATGCAAAAGGAACCATTGGGAAGAGATACAAATATGTGATGAGAGAGAAATTGGACTTTGAAAACAGATGTTACGGTAAACAACATATACCCAGTAAATGCCACCAATTTTTCACTTGTTTTTTCAAAGGAAAAATTTGAAATTCAAAATGGCATGGATTTAGGAGGGAAGTTTTTTAGGGTTAACCTAATTGGCAATTAATGCGGCAAAATTAGAGGCAAATTTGTAGGGTTTAGTTGTTGCTTTACAACTAAGGGATTAAGGAGTAGGAGATTTGGAATAGATATCACGCTGAAGATACGTTCTTTTTTTTCTCCTTCAGTGAGAGAATATTTGCATCAAATATCCTCTTTTAAAATATATTTGCATCAAATCTACATTCATACGCTACAAAAATATATTTATTATCCATAAATATATTTTCAACACATAATATATTTGAAACAAAATTTTTATATTATTAGCCATAGTATTCTTCATCCATCAAATTTTGAGTCATGCTACAACATAAGCCACGTGAAAGGCAATTGAATTCAAGGACAAAAAAAGAGAAATTGATTGAAGCAAAATCCAAGGTGACATAATTTATTTCAAGAAGCTAAGAATTTGAGCTTCATCCAAAATCGATTCTGAAAAGCAAAATGCATGCTGGCAGCAAAAAAGTGAAGGAGAATCAAACATAATAAAATTGATTTTGAAGCAGTAGACTCACGTTTTGGCTATCTAAGTGGGCAACCAAACATATACTATATATATTAGTGATGTGTCCGACTTTCCGTTTTTTTTATTGCGTTAACGTTTGAACCATGTTTTTTCATGAAATTTTGATTTGTTTTTTGCTTTCAAATCATATCAGATCAAAGTAACCATGATTATCTACTTCAATAAAATCAACAATAAATCCACTTGGGTTGGCTTAGTGGTATTGACATGGAACTTGAGAGTGTGCTCTTCCTCAAGGTCTCAGGTTCGACTCTCTCTGATGCCAATTTGAGGGGGTTAGTTTACCTTCTTCAAAAAAAAAAAAAAACTAACAATATAACAAAAAATATTAATCTAAATCCTTATTTTTTTTTAATGACACCAACAATAATCTTTATTATTGTTGATTAAGAGTATAATTGAGATAATGAAAAGTAAGTATAAATACAATCGTATAATTTATTACACTTTTTTTGAAATGATAAAGAAAATAATTTGACATTTATGTTTGTTACACTTTTATTTTAATATTTAAATTTATTCTTATTTATTTGTTACGTGTGTTATTTGTATTAAAAATTCAAGACATTTTTTAAAAGAGAAAGTCAACCTAAAAAAACTGAGAGGAGTTATTTCCATTATAGTATAGAAAAGACTTAATTACACTTTTGGTCATCGCATTTTGACCAACTCACGAAAATGGTCTGACCTCTTTGAAATCGAACAAAACCGTCCTTAAACTATCATTTTTTTTGCAGTTTTAGTACTACCCCCTATTTTTCCTTCAAAAACCGCTGAGATGGCAAATGAACACCTACGTGGCAGTGCCAACTTGGAAAATGACATAAAAATATCATTAAAACAGCGATTTTTAATTTTAAAAAACAATTTAAATATTTCATAAATTAAAACAAAAACAAATTGAAAGAAATTAAATTGAAAATCATCATCATCATCCTCAACACCATCTTCTTCTTCATCATCCCTATCTTCAATCTCTTTTATCTTTTTGCTTTTCAAAACGGTAAAAAAGAAGGAGTTGGGTTCGGATATGAGCAAAAACAAAAACAACAACAAAAACTCTTCCATGGCTCTTCTCATAGCACCATATTTTATCTGTTTCCAGTTCTTCTTCAACCCCAAAATCGCAAAATCATGTTCCTCTGTTGTTGAAACCCGAAATTACGAGCTGTATTCTAGTTCTTCTTCAATCGTGTATTGAAATCGCAAAATCAATTTCCTCTTTCGTTTCCTCTTGGTGGACAGAGACCCCAAAATTGAAATCTGATATCGATTGATTTTGTGTATTGAAATCCCAAAGTTGCAAACATTTTGAAACCTTAAACATTTAATCATTTTTCGATGGCAGATGGCAAACCTCTTGTAAATTGCTTGTGACTGGAAAAGTTTCAGAAGCCATGGATTTTAGAAACGGTGAAGGTGATGGTGTCGCTCGAAGAAGATGAAGGTGTAAAAAGAATTGATGATGACAGTGTAAAACAGATTGAGAAAGATTTTTAAAGAATTATTGAGATAAAGCAAATGAAGAAGATTTGGGGATTTAGGGTTCATATGAAGAAGATATTGATGTTGATGATGAGGAGAAGGGCGGTGATGATGGTGTTGTTGCTGTGATTCATGAACAGTTCCCAGAACCATGTCTATCAGATCCAAGAGTTATGCAAAAGCTAGTTTCTTAATAATAATTCATAATGGTTTTTTTTGTTAATTTTATGTTTTTTAATTATTTATATATTTAATTAAGTTAAATTTTATTTTTTATTGTTAAAATATGTATTTGCTGATGTGGATAGTTGTTTTTCCATGTGTGTTTTGCCAAATCATTGATTTGCATGCCAACTCATTAAAAATCTGAACACATCAGCGTTTCTTGAGGGGAAGATAGGGGGCAAGACTACAACTGCAAAAAAATGATAGTTTAGAGACTGTTTTGTTCGATTTGAAAGAGGCAGGACCATTTTCATGAGTTGGTGAAAATGTGAGTACAAAAGTGTAATTAAGCCTATAAAAAATTATTTTGAAAACTATACAGTGAAACATAAATAGATTAAATTGTTTTTAGCCCAATTATAACAGAGGGTTCATTACATATAATTCAAGATGATTACTTTTTCAACCCTCCATCTTTTTTGTGCGTCTTTGTTTTGCTCATTTTACTCCGTTTGAATTTTATAATCTCAATCGTATTTGATGATTTTCATATTGTAACATCGGAACTCTATTTTATCCAGTTTTTTTGCATATTTGATTCAATTTATAAATTCAACATAATTTATTAAAGTAAAATAGTTTAGAATGACATAATTAAAAATCAGTGAAATTTTTTATCAATTCAACATAGTTTAATAATTCATTTACATTAACATCATCATTAAATAAATATACATATATAGATCAAAGAAATCCTAAAACATCACTACTACATATACCTACTACTACTACTATTTTTTTTTTTAGGAACACTACTGACTTATTTAATGACTAAAAAACAAGCGAAAATGGAAACAACCTTAAATATGAACTTATGGAGAATTATGAAATACAAGATGATTGAGCGGTCTATAGGATGCATGGTCGCTACATAGCGGGAGAAGGTTTGTAATTCTTCTCGCGCATCCTTCAAAGAAGATGGGAACACAAGATGATGAAGATGGTGATAACTAATTTGAACAATCTCAAATTTAAACTGATATGAAATACAAGTTGATGTGGGACAACCCTTTTTAACCAATCATATTAACCCCACAACTACTAATATAAAGGTATATGTTAATCAATGTGATAACCCAATAAATACTGCAAAACCGTTTTGGGGATTGCATAAATGACCAACAATAAAAACATGGCATAATAATCACCCGTGAACGAAACATAAGAATGAAAAGGATAGAATGCGAGTTGAACTGAAAAATTAGAAATAATAGGTGGTTGTATTTGTAGACACAAGACAAACGTCGACTCTAACAAAGATCAATGGAAATTTGAACACGTGATCAACCGGCCAATTTGGCTGAAAAATGCACGAGACATGCATGAAACCGACCAACCCTTCCGACCAAGTCACCGTCCACAGTCTGGGTGTTTTCAGTTTTTATAATACGAAATCATGCCTAGTATTGTTTCAAATTATATAATTTGAAACATGCATAGACAGTGTAAAAACTTGTATTTTTTTCTTGGGAGGGGGGATGACATGTTTGAGACAATATGATCAGAATAAGTCAAATACATGATTTTTATGTGGTTCATATTACAGTGACAATTATGTGGTCCATGATGCGCAAAACCACTTATAAATTGGTGTGTCTGGTTCATCTGCACAACCATGAACAATTGTCCAATAAATATAGACACTAAGCTAGATGCATTTGATAGAAAACTCAATCTATTTAGGGTCCATGTTGATGTTATATTGACTAGTTTGAATGATCAGTTAGATCAAATTAACGACTGTCTCAACCACATAGACATAAGAAGGGTAGACAGTGTTAAGTATCATTGTTCGATAATCAACTTGGATGGACGTGTTTGGTTCACCTAAATGAAACTCTAGAACGACGTCACGAGAGCCATGCTCTCAATATTTTGACAACTTAATTCAAATAGACCAATTAATGAGGAGTACAAAGAGGATCATTGAGCATACTGTTTGATAAAAATTTGCAAAGGAAAAATACGAAACCATCGATTGATAGAGGGAAGTGTTCGTCATCATCCATAGTGTTTGTATGTTCTTATACAAATATAGTTTGCATTTTAGGTTTGGGATTTTCCACAGTGTATTTTTTACTTTAAGAAATTGAGATGTTGGTGTTTGTTAGATTGCGCATACCACACATCAACATCTAGGCATTCAATGAACCCATGACCATACAAATATATCATATTTTGGAGGTGTCCGTAGACCATATAAGTCTTGTTTGGATGAATACTTTAATTTGCATTTTATAACAAAAGTGTCTATCATGATATACATTTAGAAAGAAAAAAAACGAAAAAGAGAATGCATATTATTAGTGTGAGACTTGAGAAGGTAACAATTATTATTGCAAAGCGGTTAATATATGCTTACATAACAAGATTATAGGTTCTTGTTGGACGACAATATAAAACCATTTTGCAGTGTTAGTGTAACTCCCTCCAATAAACTCAAACATTTAGCTCTTCTTAAATTCATTAGCGCGGAACTTGTACGGGTAACGGAGTATACTAATTAAACTAATAAAAAAAAATAAAGTTAAACTATTTGTAAATAAACTTTGGGTAAATTTATTTTCTCAAATTGTGTTAGATTAAGCTAATTCAATCACACGACCATAGTGCCCTTACTGCGCATTGGGGATTTTGGGCCGCCGAGTTCAATACCTGACAAGGCTGAAACTGAGTATCGCAGGAAAAAAAATGGATGATACTGAGGATGAGTTTGAGGAGGGACTTGAGGGTGCCCCCGAAATAGAGGGATTTCAGATCGATCAGTTCCTCTACGAAGTCGAAGGAGAAGAAGAAGAAGAAGAAGAAGAAGAAGAATTCGATCACCCCTTTCTTCACTCTCCCACTAATCAAGATCAACCGTACGTAATTCATTCCTCTTCTTAATTATTCAAATATTCTGCAACTGATAAATAATAAACAATTTTATTATGCAGTAATAATAATGGCATTGCCATTGCCTCATCCGATGAATTCACTTTCAATACCAGTATCGCCTCTTTGCATACATATCTTGGTGGTACGCAATTTGCGATTGTGTTGTTTGATCTTCACTTTTCAGTTTTCACTAAGCTCAATCAATCAATCAATACAGATGTTGAAGACACGCGCCATAGAACTGCTTTCTTGGATGCTGGTTCTACATTCAACCTTCCACTCTTTTCTCTCCAAGGTACTTTTTCTATCTATTTTCACTTTCTTCTACCATGCTCTTATTGGAAGGAAACTGTGTAGACAATCAGATATTGTACTTTCAGGGTTCATACTTATCCATCATTTGAATCATAGGCTTTTTCTTCTGTCAATTATTTATGTTTGGATTGCGTGTTTTGGGGGATTAAGTCTATATTTTGGTATTTATTTTAAGTTTTTTTTTGTTTTGTTTTTGATAGAACAGCATGATAGACGACCGTATAACATCTTAATCACACTTAATTTATTTCTAGGAACATTTTATAGCTTCCTTAATTTAGAAAAGAAAAATAAACCCTCGCCTCCAAAATCTCTCATCCAAACATACCCTAACATATTTCATTTTCATGTTAGTCATTGTCATTTTCCAAGTTTCTTTTACATTTATTTATATTTGGTTACTTTCCTTGAAGAGATTTGAGGTTCCTTAATCCTTTTTTTTTGTTTTATTTAGCTTCTCTGTCATGAGGTGCTTTTGCAATGTCATTTGAATCTTTGATTCTATTAAGCTGTATAAGATATTTTCTGCAAAAGTAGTGTAATTTTTCCTTAAAGCATAAAAAGTGTGAAAAGGATGTCTTCATGCCTGACTTATCTTCTCAATGCCCTTTTTATAATTTTTTATCTTATTACATGACTTACTTTGACTATTCCTTGCAATATTCAGGAGTTGTACTCTTTCCCGGGGCCACTCTTCCCCTTAGGGTTACTGTTCCCCGTTTTGTGGCTGCTATTGAGAGAGCTTTGAGTCAAGTTGATGTTCCTTACACCATTGGTGTGGTAGGTTAACTTAACTCCTTATGATCATTGCGTGTTTTTACCCATGACTGAGATTTTGTTTTAGTTTTTTCCATAAAAAAACCATCATGGTGTCATGGATGTGCATTTTCATTTCAGGTTCGGGTTCACAGGGATACCAGAAGTTTTACGATGCAAGCAGCAAGCATTGGGACAACTGCTGTGGTAATCTACCTCATTGGGACAACTTATAGCATCTATCACACTCAATAATTTGCATTAATAAATGTTGAGTCCACATATAGTTTTTAAATAAAAAATGAGTGGTCTAATAGTTAGAGGCAAATGGAGACTAAGAAAATTCACTGGCCAAACCATTAAGATATATTTAGAGATAATGTTATGTTTTTGAACTTAATACATCATAGGGAATTATGAAGCCATTATATCTATGCAGTCAGCCGCGTCTAGTGGGATAAAGTTTGATTGTTGTTGATGTGGGTTTGGGACCAACAGAGCTAAATTAATTTCTTATGAACATAACATTCTAGTAGTTAATACAATTCCTGCTTTTGCAATACAGCAATGTATAAACCAGTTCCCTGTATTTTCAAGTTATAGTATTCTTAGTCCTTTACTAGTTAGGTATCAGTGTCGATATATCTTTTAGCTTATTTTACTCTCTAATATCGTATCTACAGATTCGACAGTATGGGCGCCTAGAGGATGGTTCACTGAATGTGGTTACCCGTGGACAACAACGATTTCATCTAAGGCGGTCTTGGAATGACGTTGACGGAGTGGTTAGAAAAATATTACTACATTTTCTCCCTTTTTATTATTATTATCCACTTGTGCTTTAGCTGTGCAGCTAAAGATTGATGACTTCCTTTTCTTTGTTTGGTTGGGGTCGTTCTTCTTAGCCTTATGGAGAGATCCAAATTATTGAGGAAGATCTACCATTGAGAACTCCAAGGGGCGTTTTTGGCAAATCAGCATCATCAAGTAATATGCCTTGCAGCCATGTTAAGATGCATGGCTTAAAAAATGGACAAAGCGATTCAGATGCAAATCCAGATGAGGATTTTGAGAGTGAGCTTTCACCAACGGAAAGGAAAACCCATCTATCAGTCATTGGTTCAGGTTCTGCGTCGGGTATGGCGGATGTATCAGCAAACAGCAGCGGCGTTAACTTCATGCATAAGTCAGATCAGGAAATTAGATCCAATTTGGATTTGAGTATTGAAAAATGTTCCACTTCTGGAAAGCTGTCATCCAAAGAAGAGCTTAATAGATGCTATAAGAATATACAATCGCATAAGATTTCAAAAGCATTCTGGCCCCACTGGGTTTATCGTATGTACGACTCCTATTGGCTTGCACAAAGGGCAGCAGGTAGTTTTACTTATGTTCTTCTGACTCTGTTAGATATATTTTTTATGCCTTTTCCCCCTTCTTTGTAATGACATCACTGTTATGGGCTGATGACATTGTGCTTTTCTTTTGGGTGTTTGTCTTTTATTATTGATTTTAAAATTCAAACAAAAATCTTAATGGAAAATTCATGCACAATTATTACTTGAATTTCAGAAATGGTTATGTGGAGTATACTATATAATCTATGCCACTGTTCATTACTATTTATTAAATATTGTTAATCTTAATGAAATTTCAGATAATACAATTCCTCATACGTTCTTGTTTTCTGGTACAATCCTCCGATTTCTATAAACAATTTAAATATTATATTTATCTCTAAATATCGGCTTGTTATTGTGAAATGAATGTTATTCTCAGTATAAAAACCATTTGTTATGTTGATAATCTGTAGATATGTGGAAGCAAATAGTTGGGGTACCTAGTATGGATAGTCTCGTCAAGAAGCCTGATGTCTTATCATTTCATATTGCCAGTAAAATACCTGTTTCTGAATCTACAAGGCAGGAGCTTTTGGATATCGATGGCATCACATATAGGTTGCGCAGGGAAATTGAATTACTAGATAGCATTGATCTTGTCCGATGTAGAATATGCCAGGTAATCATTTTCTGACCAAATCCCCACAGTTTTGCACATCATATTGCTTATATTGAAAATTTACACGACTTTGTATATGTTGTAGACTATAATTGCAAAACGAAGTGATATGTTGGTGATGTCAAATGAGGGTCCTCTTGGTGCCTATGTGAATCCTGGTGGTTATGTCCACGAGATAATGACTCTTTACAGAGCCAATGGCTTATCTCTCGTTGGGCACGCAGTTACAGAATACAGCTGGTTTCCTGGGTGAGTTTTAGTCCATTTTTATGTCCTTTGATTTTATGGAAGTAACAAGCTGTTTACTATGCATCAAGGATGAAACTATTGCATTCCATGAAGCTTTGTGAGAATTAGCACTCAGAATGCTACATAATTTGGGAGTGGGTATTTTCTTGAGTTGTTTAATGTGCAATCTAATAAACTTATTTGTCAAAATGCTACTTTTGGCAGATATGCATGGACAATCGCTAAATGTGCTACATGTAGAACCAAATGGGATGGCTTTTTACAACCACCAACAAAAAATTGAGGCCTGATTCATTTTGGGGTATTCGGAGCTGTCAAGTTGCAGAAGAAATACGCAGAAACCTTTAGTTTTACTGATGTAATTAATAGTGGCCGTATAGTTACGAGGTTCATATGAATATGGTAATCTGGCTTAGTGTGGAAACCTGTGTTCATAAAGCACTATATGGTGCTGTTATGTACGTAATATATAATGCAATGCTCATGCAGCAGCTTGCATGTATGTTAATAGTTTAACAAGTTAATGAATTTTTTAGGAATTTTTATTTTTTTAAAATAAAAAACTATTGTGCAAACTAAAATAGGTTGGTGAATTAACTGAAATAACTTTATATTTATGAATTTGTCAAATTTACTTTGCAACCTGCGAAATGCTAAAAAGTGTCCTTGGGACATTGGTTAAGATGATAAAAATAGAAACAATGTATTGAGAAATGGTGAAAAGTGAAGAATTTAATTTTTTAAAAGTCAAAACATTGTTGAATTTAATGTAAATATACTATTTTTGGTTTCCTTAATCATTGCTCTGAGGACACTGGTCAACAAGACCATTCAAATAAACAGGTTTGTGTGAACCGATAGAATTTCTTCTCATTTGATTTCTGAAAGTCAACAGAGAATAAAAAAATGAGAGTAAAAAATAGAGAGAATAGATAGAATTGTGATGTTTGGTTTAATTAAAATAAAGTAAAAAACATTGTACAAAAATAAATGAAGTGAAAAACTCCCTTAAAAAAATTAAAATGGATGAACAAATGCATTCGGCCTCAAACAACTAGCTCATGCTAATGTTAAAATCATGTTAACATAAATCGAAAAAGTAATGTGAATATTATTGATAATGATAATTATTTCCCTTCTTCCTACAAGTCAATAATTTGAAGATTGGTAATTCTCAAAGTCGACCGTGGAACAGGTTGGAGAATTTAAGTTCAAATGGCGATGCCTTATATACCACACTCCTAGTAAGCAATAAAATAAATCAAATCAGTTCGCTTCCTAAAACACTGCAGATTGAGATTGTAGTCCACATAATACATAATTTGATCAAAATCTCAACGGTAGCTTCGATAGCCTGGGCTGTACATGCAACTTTCTGCGTATTTGACAAGATCCTTTGGTCGAGGTAAATGAGAAGCCAGACCTGTACACCAAACAGAGAAGACAAAATTAAGGACAACAAAAGACAGTTTTGTTTGAATTGAACACATTTCACATGGAAACTCACCAAGTTCGTATGTCTTAGCTGCAACACTGGCAGCTATGTTGGCTGATATCTTTCTGATATTTGTGAATGGAGGGTATATCAGTCCCTTATCATAGTTCTCCTGTGATACTTGTGCAGCCAAAGCTTCAGCTGTTTTAAATAAAATAAAATAAAATGGTTAACATTCAACTCAAAACCATGTATTAACAACACACAATTGCAACATCAATAGATCTCATTTATATATTGTCAATGTAAAGAATTTTTACACTATCGATCAATTATCATCGTCATATCATTAAAAATATTTGACTTTAATCATAGTAACTTTTAAAATCCTTGATACTGTAACAAAATTAAACTCTAATTTGACATCATGCTCTAATGATATAATCTCTCAAGGTTGCATGTACTTACAGGCTGCCAATAGCATCTCATCACGCACGCGGATTGCACCAGAGATGATCAAACCCAAACCAAATCCGGGAAAAATGTAAGCATTGTTGGCCTAAATTGCATTGCAGCAAAACAAAATATAAAAGTCAGTCACTAATTTTGGTAATGTATGTCTGTTGAAAAAGAAAATGCTTTGTTAAGCATTGAATTAAAACCTGTCCAGGGACAAAAACTTTTCCTTCATATTCAACGGGATCAAATGGGCTTCCACTAGCAAAAATTGCTTTACCCTGCAAATAGAAGAGACAGAATAGTAATATTGTCAGTTAAGAGTTTTAATTGTTTATATGCTTTAACAATAACTCACAAAATGATGATTCTTAAGCTAAGCAAATAAGAAATAACGTATAATTTTTTTTACCTTGCTCCATGTATAAGCTTCTTCAGCTGTGCACTCAGATTGTGAAGTTGGGTTGGAAAGTGCAAGAATGAGTGGTTTCTAGATTACATGCCAAGAAATGTCACAAACATTAGAGATAGAATCTTCTTATAGTGTAGTAAAAATTATTAAAGAAAGCATGAATGTACCTCATTCAAGGATGCCATGGCCTCAACAACCTCCTTGGTAAATGTCTTTCCTACTCCAGATGATCCAATCAAAACGGTTGGCTTGATTGCCTGATGGAGTCAATTGTGAAATATGGTGTTTTGTTATAAGAATTAAGGGCAACAAATATATTTTTAAATAAAATCTAAAAAAATTGCAACACTTTACTCACCTTGACAGCATTTAGAAGCTCCTTCACAGGTTCATGCTCATGGGCCCAAGGCTTTTTGAAGTGTTGAAGGGATTGCAAACGAGAGCTAACAATAAGACCCTGCAATAGAGCAAATATCTTATGAGATTATGGAAAAAAGAAAATCTAGGAACCAAAGAAAATCGTGCCCTTCATCTTTGATCGGAATTACAGATATAATAGTTAGTTGCAAATTAATTACACAAGTAAGAAGTTAGTTGTTCTCATTAGCTATATAAGTCTTACTGTATAATCAACATTTTCATTAGCTTTTTTATTTTCTACATTTTTCTCGTATCTACGACTTCCATCTAGAATTGTAATACTAGACAGTTCAAGGATTTTTACCTTGGAATCCACAAGCCAGATCTTTTTGCGAGTCTCTTCAACTGGAGCTTTTGTCTAGCCAAAAAGATAGTATATAATTTAAGTACTTGAGATAAACAATAGCTTTAGAAAGAAAAAATTACAAATATCAAATTATACCTGTTTTGAAATCTCAAGAGCTATCAGCTCTGCTATACCAGTTCCAGCCTTCAATAGCCAAAAAATAGTAGTAAGAAATTTACTTCCAGAGAGAGTTCTAAAGTAAGATCAACACTTCACATTGAATGTGCATCCAGTGTCCAACATATGTAGTTACATTCAATTATTCTATTTTATCAAATTATTACTAGTGTGGATGTGTCAGTACGTATCAGTATGTATGTGACTGTGTTTCACAGTTTCTAAAGCATAAATGCAAAAAGTGAGGACTTCATAAGAAATGCAAATAACTAAATTAGTCTTCCGTAGGAACCTACCTCTCCGGCTCCTAAGAATAAGAACGTGTGGTCAGCTAAAGTTCCTCCAACTAATTTAAGGGAAGCAAGCAATCCTGCTAATACCACAGATGCTGTACCCTGAATTAAACCAAAGAAAATCAGAGTCAATAACATGGGTTATAATAAGAAACTGTGTGCATAAGTCAAAATCTTTCAAGTATGCTACCTTACCTGTATATCATCGTTGAAAACAAGATGAGATGAGCTGTATTTATCCAGAAGATCGAAAGCATTATGATTCGCAAAATCTTCAAACTGAAAAAAGGAATTATAAAATCAGGAAAACAATTGATTCAATCAAACCAAAGACACTCAAGATGTTGAATTCAGATATGTAACCTGTACAAGAACTTTCTCCCCATAGTTCTGTTTAACTGCATGCATAAACTCTTCTAGAAGCTCTGCATATTCCTAAACCACGATAACAAACACCGTGTTAGCAATAATCACAATAAACAATTTGTTAAAAAAAAAGGAATTGTGCATTAATTTGCATGTTAGTGAGTGCGAGGGATGATCATACCTTCCCAGTTGCTCGCTTCTGTCGAAGGCCAATGTAGAATTCATCATTCAGCAACTTCTCATTGTTTGTGCCAACATCAATGGTTATAGGCAAACACTGAAAACAAGAATCCAAATAGTAATTCATTAATTAATTGATCAAATGTGTGGAAGGGGAAGGGAAATGGAAAAAGTAAAAAACAAGCATTTAGTAGTTCTTACTGAAGAAGGGCGAACACCTCCTAATGCAGTATAGAGAGAAAGTTTCCCAACAGGAATTCCCATTCCCTAACAAAATTATTGAAGAGAATCATGTTAATATATAGGTTTAGTTGGATTTTGCCATATTTTTTTGAATATAAAGGTTCACAGCGTAACTGCTTCTGCTGTTTAAAACCATGGTATGGTGATTTAATTACCTGGCAACCAAGATCACCTAGTCCTAATATTCGCTCACCATCGGTCACAACGATAACTTGAATAGTTTTTTCTGGCCAGTTTTTAAGCACCTCAAGGATTTTGCCTCTGAAAAAATTCAAGTACTTAGAATTTTCTCATCTAAAATGCTAAGGCAACAGACAAAATAGGGCTGACAAGAAAAAAATACACACTTCTCCTTCAAACTTATATATAGACCCTGAGGACGCCTATAAATGCTTCCATATTTCTGGCAGGCTTCTCCAACTGTTGGAGTGTAAACAACAGGTAGCAATTCTTCGACATTATCAATCATAAGCTTGTAAAACAGCCTTTCATTCCTCTCCTGTCAATAAAAAATGTGAAAGACAGTGAGAAAATGAAACTTAAATGAAACAACAGTTAATGTGAGACAGAAGAAGCAGATTAAGTACATGCCTGAAGATCCATCAAGGCTATGTACTTGTGAAGAGGAACATCATACTGGCGAATATTGTGCATCAACCTCTTTTCCTGAAAACACATAATAACAATAAAGTTAGGCCAAGAATGTAAATAAGTAATTTAATACATGAAATGTTATTATTATGTTACATTATGGAATAATCTAAGTAGTATAATCAAATTCAAATAACCTGAAGCTCTTGAGTGAAGACAGCAGGAGGCAAAAGGCCACGAACATAATGAGCATCTCTTTCTTTCTCAGTGAAGGCAAGTCCTTTGTTGTAGCGTGGATCTCTCAGCAAAGTGCATCCACTGTAACACAATCATTATTAGTTATTGTTGTGAATTCGGACTCAAATCTCACACCAATACAAACTATGATGTGTGGAGCAAAGGAAAGTAGTAACCAATATCAAAGTAAACACAAGCAATAACAATTAACAACTTAAGAAAGAAGCAAGCCATGATGATGCACGAAAATCATGAATTTTCTTCTAAGACCATTAGCCAATATTAATGCTTTAATTAAATTATACATAATTTGGTTCAGATTTCAAAATCAGAGCAGATAATATTCAACATCATTATCGGGATTTGGCCCTCTTTTGTAAAAAAAAAATAGGCTTAAATGCACTTTTGGCCCCCTATGTTTACCAGCATAGCGATTTTGACCCCTTAACAAAAAAAATGCAATTTTAACCCCCTAATTTTGTCATGTTTAGGGAAATATGCTCTTTTGGCCCCTTATCTTTACAAAAAAGTTGCGATTTTGGCC